>Ga0222715_10001177_pt1 | contig 25522 bp, 47 predicted proteins | sample C33_9DmetaG_FD_165056 | JGI IMG/M metagenome (GOLD analysis project Ga0222715, IMG submission 165056) | Estuarine water microbial communities from San Francisco Bay, California, United States - C33_9D | ecosystem: Environmental > Aquatic > Marine > Unclassified | place: USA: California...
GTAAAGTATATAGAACAGCAAGAGGCAAACAAGTCGATCTCGATCTGTTAATTAGTCGTAATGAATTAACACCGGCAGTTGGAAACCATAGAGTAAATGCACGTGGTGACGAACTAGGACAAGGTGGCAAAATTGTTAGAAAAAGAGAAGATGTACTCAAGGATTACTATCAAGCACAGCCCGGCATGCGTGACGAAACTGTATTAAGTTCAGACGCAAAAATAACACAAGCCGAGCAAGAAGAATTTGAAGCATTTGATGAAGAACCGATTTTAGAAAAGCCTGTAGAAAAACCTAAGGCTAAATCTAAAGCAGATCCGCTTGACGAATGGATCGAAGACGAAGAAGGCAATTTTATTAGAAAAGGTGAATAATGAACACAGAAGGAATGGGTGGCGGATTTAAAATTACGCCAAAAGTTAAAGGCACACTAAGGCCTATTAGCAATCGAGTTATTGTAAGCAATATGCATTTTGGAGAACAAAAGACAGCTTCAGGACTTATTCTTACTAGTGACGATGGTGATTCACGTGGTATCTATCCACGTTGGGGCCAGGTCCATGCAAAAGGACCAGAAAATGATGACGACTATAATATCGGCGATTGGGTGTTGGTAGAACACGGACGTTGGACTCGCGGCATTGATATTGACGAAGGAGACGGAGAAAAAACTCTGCGTATGGTAGAAGCAGAAAGTATTCTAGCGTTTAGTAATGAAAAGCCCGAAGGCGTACAAATGGCAGAGGAAATATAATGAGCCAAGTTGATTTAAATCGTTACAAAGATTTTGTTCGCGAAGTGACTAGTAACGAGTCACTATCAAGTATGCAAATGTATAATCGCATAGTTGATATTGAAACAACTGAAAGCAAAATGAAAGTAAACATGGCGCAACTTATGACTGGTGCAATCGGCATTAGTGCAGAAGGTGGCGAGTTTATGGAAATTGTAAAGAAGTGTGTATTCCAAGGTAAACCAATGGATGAAGATACACAGTACCATGCTATGCGTGAACTAGGCGACATTATGTGGTACTGGATGAACAGTTGCAGTGCATTGGGTATTGACCCTAATGATGTTATTGCAGAGAATGTTAAAAAACTGGAAAAACGTTATCCTGGTGGATCGTTTGACCCGTATTACTCAGAGAATCGAAAAGATGGAGATATTTGAAAACTTTGAATGGTATGACTTCTTAGCCGTAGCTATATTTGCCAAAGTATTTCAAGTATTACTTATCGTCACCTTAATGGGTGGCGGTATTACAACAGGAATCATGTTAGCGTTTGCCTGGGAAGGTTGGCGGGCTTATGAAAGATTCCGTGCAAAAATGGTTGACAACTAGTGCTCTTTGTGTTACATTAAACTGTAACAAAGAGGTGCTCGATGTCCAAGTACGGTCCTAGAATTTATCCAAGCGATATAATTGATACTAAGAAACATTGGGCTGTAGGCACAGTGTGGAATGCTAAAGGTAGCAAAGGTATGTATAATATAGAAATGCTAGACAAAGGCTTTACATGCGACTGTCCGGCATTTAAAAAGTGTAAGCACATAAAAGCAGTAGAGGAAAAGTTTGAATGCCAATTCATGCAATGATCGACTTAGAAACATTAGACGTAACACCACAGGCAACTGTGCTTACAGTAGGGGGTGTAAAGTTTAATCCGTTCGACGATAGTGAACCTCACAGCGAATTTTATTACAAACTAGATTTAGATAGCCAAGACCGTAGTGTAAATGATAGCACTATTGCTTGGTGGGCAACTCAAGATCAAAAAGTGCAAGATGAAGCATTTGGCACTGAAGGTAGAGAACATCAAGACGTGTTCTTAGACATCCTACCCAAATGGATGGTAGGTGTTGACGTACTGTGGGGACACGGTTACGGATTTGATATTACTATTATCGAAGACATGTTACGACAGCGTAGCAAACCTATTCCGTGGCAATTTTGGCAAGTGCGTGATTCACGTACATTATTTTCAATGGCAAAAGTAGATCCACGTAAAGCAATGCAAAGTGACTTACACAACGCATTAGCAGATGCTTACTTCCAAGCAAAAGGTGTACAAATGGTATACAAGGAGCTAGGCATTGCAAAATAGTCCTATTAACACATTACAGCAACTAATGATTATTACAGCAGAAGAGTGCGGAGAGCTTACACAACGCTGTTCAAAAATTGTACGCAAGTTCGAGTACAAAGAAGAAATTACAGACGAGCAACGTGTAAAATTACTTGAAGAAATTGGCGATGTACAATGTATGATTGAACTTATGATAGATCACGGAATTGTATCGCATCACGATGTGGCTACCCGCAGTAATTATAAACGAGATAAACTAAAGAAGTGGAGTACATTAATTGAATAATTTTGCAGGACAACGTACATGGCAAGTTTATGTAAACGAATTATTTTTAGGATACGAGTATGCCGAAGAAGAATCGGTTGTAATTGAAAAAACAATGCGAAAGTTTGGCTCACCGGCACTTTGGGGCGCAGATCAATATACTGTTGAAAAAATTAAGTGGGAAGATGAAGAAGATAAAGTCTGACAGTAAGAAGCTAGTCCGAGACTGGAAGCTAAAACTGTATGCACAAGGCAAACTCAATGATAGAGAAGTTAATAAAAGAGCAAAAGAATTTGCTCGTAAAGGAATGAAAGTAGAAAAATGAATCCAGTATCACGTAACACATCCGATGAAGATAAAAAATTAATACAAGAGTATTTAGATAACGGAGGTAAAGTTACATACTTGGAAAAAGGTGCAAGAACAGAAGAGATCGAATTCAAAGGCGGATTTTATACAAAACGCAAGAAAGCCAAAGAGGAAAAGGAAGGAAAAAACAGTTGACAAAGTTTGAAAAAACTATTAATATAGTAGAGCAACTGCCAGCAGATCATGCTGTTGTTGAAGTAACATGGGCTCCGGCTACAGAAGAAAGTGTTGAATTTAATAAGCATAGTTTAGCTGAGTTAGATGAAGTACTAGATCAATTACAAATTTCGCCTGCCTGGTTAGCAAGACTAGAACAAATTATAGAGGACAGTAAATGAAAGACTTATGGGTAGAGAAGTATCGGCCTAAAACAGTTGAAGGGTATGTATTTAGAGATGAAGCACAACGTAATCAAGTTAATACATGGATTAAAGATAAAACTATTCCTCATTTGCTCTTCAGTGGTAATGCTGGAATTGGCAAAACTACTCTTGCTAAGTTGCTTTTTAATGAGCTTGATACTAATCCGCTAGACATACTAGAGATTAACGCAAGTCGTACAAACAGTGTTGACGATGTACGTGACAAGATTGTTTCGTTTGTACAGATGATTCCATTTGGTGACTTTAAGGTTGTACTACTAGACGAGGCTGATTACTTGTCGCCAAACGCACAAGCGGCATTGCGTGGTGTTATGGAGGAGTATCATACTACAGCACGTTTTATTCTAACGTGTAACTATCCTAATAGAATTATTCCTGCTATCCACAGCAGATGTCAAGGCTTCCATATTGCTAAGATTGACCAAACAGAGTTTACAGCAAGAGTTGCAGAGATTCTTATTACAGAAGGTGTAACTCCAGACTTAGATACACTTGACACATATGTAAAAGGCACCTATCCAGACTTACGTAAGTGTATCAACACAGTGCAAATGAATTCAACAGACGGTGTGCTAGTAAAGCCCAATGAAGGCGATAGTGGTGCTGCCGATTGGAAATTAGAAATGGTTGAACTGTTTAAGGCAGGCAAGATTTCAGACGCACGTAAACTATTATGCGGTACAGTACGTGCCGAAGAAATGGAAGAGATCTATCGTTGGTTGTATGACAACATTGAATTGTTTGGCAGTGAAGATCAACAGGACAAAGCTGTGCTAATTATCAAACAAGGCTTAGTAGATCACACACTAGTTGTAGATCCTGAAATTAACTTAGCAGCAACGCTTATCAGGCTCGGGCAACTTTGATATACTTAATTGATCAAAACAAAAAATGCTTAGTACTTGATCAAAATCTAAAACCTATGAAACCGTTTGATGACTATAGGCATGATGCTGTAATGTATCTTATGGATACAGTTTCTATGCCGCTAGTTGTACAATTTGATAACATAAATGATCCGCCAGACGATGAAGAACACAATGTAACACATATACTAGACCACTTGGGCACAGATAAAGTAAGTTGGTTTAGTTTTGAGCCTGTGCATGTTTTGCCAAAAGATGCAATTGACTTTATGAGAAAATACTTAGGCAGACTTGATAATCATTATTGTAGTGAATATGAATTTGCCTACAGTTTAGGTATTGATTTTGAGTTCTTTGTTCCTAATAAAGGACTTGAAAAATACTTCGATCATATGAGTTACATTGACACATATCTTTGGCATGAATCTACACAAATAGTTTTACCAGAGATTGATAAAACTTTTGAGAAGACTTTCTTCTGTCCAAACAATGCTGACAAGATTCATCGACGGTTACTTGCAAAGCACTTGATACGCTATCATAAGAATGAAAGTCTAGTTACATACGGCGACTGGCAAGAACATCCTATGATTGACCAAGAATTATTAGAAGCAGCATATAAAAATAGTTTTTGCACAGTAGTAACAGAAACGTTATATAACAAACAATATGCTAACTTTAGCGAAAAAACAATAGATCCAATGGCAAACTACAGACCTTTTGTTCTAGCGGCACCGCCGTTTACACTGCGTCTAATGAAAGAACTTGGGTTTAAAACTTTTGATGCTTGGTGGGACGAAAGTTATGACCAAGAACTAGACGATAAAAAACGTATAAGAAAATTAAAAAATGTTCTAGACTTTATAGCAAGTATGTCGTATAATGATAAACAACTAGTACTTGTTGAGATGGACGAAATACTACAACACAACAGGCTGCATATTAAAAATTTAGAAAAGGTATTCTATGACATATATTGTAAATGATGCATGTATTAAATGTAAACACATGGACTGTGTAGAGGTTTGTCCAGTAGATTGTTTTTACGAAGGTGAAAACATGTTAGTTATTAAACCAGATGAATGTATCGATTGCGGTGTATGTGAACCTGAATGTCCAGCAGATGCTATTAGAGCAGATACAGATCCGGGCATGGAACAATGGGTTGAATTCAACGATAAGTGGGCAAGTGTTTGGCCCAACATTACTCTAATGCGCCCTGAAGATGTTCCTCCAGATGCAACAGACTGGCACGATGTAGAAGGTAAAATGGAACACTTTAGTGAAGCACCAGGAAAGGGAGATTAATGTTAAGCAAACAATGCAAATTACATTTAAAGTCAGTAAACATGACAGGCTGGCAACATATGAAACATGCACTTAGCATTGCTTTTAGGTTGCAAGTTGTTGTACTAGCTGTTATAGTACATAGTATAGGACCACGTTTTTTTAAAACGTATGCAAGCGATACAATACGCAGGATTTTAGATGAGCAACCAAACATTAGTAAATGATCTAGTACGTGTAAATGTGCTAGAAGAAGAAATACAGTATTACAAAACTTTATTGCAGCCACATGACACTGGTCATATACATACTACAATAAATTTTTTAAGCCAAAGATTATCGAATTTAAAAGGAGAATTAGCTGAATGGCCGTTCGATTAGTAAGTTATAGTAAAGCAACAGACGAATTTGCAGCAGAAGGATTAACAGATCTGCAAGAGCTTATTGCGTTTTGTGCAAAAGTATCAAATCCGCAAGCACAAATTAGCACAGAAACAAGCGAAAGGCTTATCAAGTATCTAATCAAACATGCACATTGGTCACCACTTGAAATGGTTAATGCTGTATTAGAAATTGAAACAACACGAGATATTGCACACCAAATTGTGCGACATCGTAGTTTTGCGTTTCAAGAGTTTAGTCAACGTTATGCTAACCCTGCCGAAATGGGTGATCAATTTGTATTACGTGAATGTAGATTACAGGATACAAAGAACAGACAGAACAGTATTGATACTGATGATCGCGAATTAACTCGCCTGTGGGAAATTAAACAACAGATGGTAATCAATGCAGCCAAAGAAGCGTATGAGTGGGCTATTGATAATGGCATTGCTAAAGAGCAAGCACGGGCTGTTCTACCAGAAGGTAATACTAAAACAAGATTATATATGAATGGCACTATTCGTAGTTGGATTCATTATATTGATTTACGGAGCGCCAATGGAACACAAAAAGAACACATGGAAATCGCTATCCAGTGTGCTAAAGTCATCTCAGAAATTTTTCCAATGGCAAATGGCTTATCCAAACTATAACAAACACTTTGAACACGATGTAGTTCTCCCACGTGATGCTATTATGGAATATGTTCTTAAATGGACAGAATTACATTGTAAGCATCCGTGGGCCTGGGGACATGAAGATGGTAAAGGATATTTTAGTTTTACTTGTGAAAAAGAAGCTATCGTATGGACTCTACGCTGGTGGGAAGATGTATGCCGCCAACAATTGAAATAGACATTGAATGGACACAACATTATGCATGGTGGCCAACACGTAGTAGTTGGAGTAAAAAGCGTATTTGGTTAAAGACATACTGGCAAGGCGAAATATTCTATGACGCAATGGGACGCCCGCCTATTAAACAAAGTAGTTGGAAACTCACCTATACTGAAAATGAGTATCTTTTGATGTTATTAAAACAGGATGAGAAATATAATTCTCACCCTATTCCTTTTAAGAGTGTTAGAGTTTAATCGTCTCCGTAAATTGCTAACACTTCTTTGACAGCATCGTGTCTCTCAATATCTCCTTGTTTGAAAAATACAGCAGAAATATGTTTGCTCTCACGTGACTCTAGATGATTAATAAAGTCAATCAATCCATTGTCTTTTAGTCTATCTGCTTGATTAAGATCACCAGTTACAACCATTTGACTCTCAGTGCCGATACGTGTTAGTAGCATCTTCATTTGATTCTGTGTTGCATTTTGCATTTCGTCTGCAATAATATAACTGTTTTTAAAAGTTCTACCTCGCATATATGCTAATGGTGATATTTCAATTACGCCTTCTTTTATCATTCCCTCAATTTCGTTAGCATAGAAATATTCTCTGAACACATCAAAAATAGGTCTTGTCCACGGTGCCATCTTCTGTTCTAGTGTTCCTGGTAAAAACCCAAGATCCTCGTCTGCACTAACTGCTGGACGGGTTACAATGATACGATCAATGCTTCCATCTAAAAACGCTTTTACACCTGCTTGACATGCTAACAGGGTTTTACCTGTACCAGCTGGACCTATTCCGAAGACTATGTCTCTTTCTCGGTTCAGTAATTCAAGGATGTATGTTTCTTGGTTTTTATTTCTTGGAAGTATTTTTACTTGTCGTGATTTTTGAGGTTGAAAATTATTCAATTTTACTACGTTGCTTGGTGATATATGCGCTTGGCGTTTTGCTTTCGCTTTTCCCATTAAGGCCTCCTATATTAAGAAAAAGCATGGGTTTCCTTTGCAGGATCCCCCTGCACTGGTATTTACCTTTTATAGCACAGTACTGAAGCGTCAAGCGATAAATAACTATAATAAAGACAAGGTGACAAGATGACTAATATATTAGACGAACTTGATGTAATTAAGAATATTGAAAGTATCTACGAAAGCAATAGTGCATTTAACATACTGAAGGATCTTGAAAGAGTTCTAGACGAATTGGATATCTATGTATACAAGAATTGGGAAGATGGCGAACTAGCCGAAGGACCAAAGATTGACCGACATTGGGTAACTGCAAGATTTATGTGGCCAAAAAATAAAATGCCTGATCCTGAAGGTGGCAAACGTTTGTTAGATTATGATTGCAAAATTGGTTATGCAAAATCAAGTCTCCTAAGACCAAGAAAAATTTTAGAGCCAGAAGATGTACGTCAAGGTACACGATTTGGCAAACTCGATAGACATCCAATTTGGATTGTTGAAATTAAAATGCCAAAGAAATTATTAGCCGATATGTATGGTGCAGAGTTTGATGATATTATTCAAGACAAACCACAAGATGCTCCAGACGCAGGTGCATCAGCAGAACTAGAAGATCAAGCAGCGCCAATGGCAGGTGCAGAGGATGAAGTATAATGGGTTTAAGAGAAAATGATTTACAGGATCTTGTAGTTCCTATGTTTGAAATTGATAGCTACAAGAGTAAGATGGGTAGCGATAAAGACATTTGTGTAATGAGCTTTAATGTTTTAGAAAAAGGTGCAGCTGACGACCTAGTACAATTTATCGAAAGTGGATATAATTTTGTACTAGATGCAGATGCTACTTCAGGCGAACAATCTGATGGATACTATCGAGTATTTGTTGAAATGGAACGTGAAGAGGGTATTGCAAATCAAATTATAGAACTAGCAGATGGCGTAAGTCGGTTAACTGGTTCTACATTTAAATATCGTTATTATAAAGGCTTTAAGCCTAATGAACTTACAATTGAATCGTTACAAGATACAGTGCCAACGGATCCAGAAAGTTATGATGAATTAGTAAACGAATCAAACTTAAACAACTTTAAAAACTTTTTTAGTAATAGTTACATTGATGACATCTTTATGGAACGTGAAAACGATTTGATTGTTAAAAAAATATATGCTGATCCGTTAGGATTTAAAGTAAAGGATTTTGGAAACACTACTGAAATTCTTGAAAGCATTGAAGAAAAACTAAATATGAATGACTATGCAGAAATAATGTTTCTAACAAAATATTTAGGTGATTATAATATATCTAAATTTGGTGATAAAACTATTACACTAGAACATGCTAATAAAATGCTAGTTGTAGAAAGAATATAAGCTCTCCCAAAAGCAATAATAATAAAATTGAATTTGTGTCCGGGGAATCACATCAGAAAAAGGATAATACCTAATGGGTAAACAACATTTTAAATTTGAATTCGAACCATGGATGGCTAAAGAATTAATTCACAGAGACGATCACTATGATTGGTATGAAGCAATGCTTGATATCTTACCTTTGTGGGAAGTAGACACACCCGAACGTGTTGCTATGTTTTTAGCACAATGCGGACACGAAAGTGGTGGCTTTAGAGTACTAAGCGAAAATTTAAACTATAGTGCAAAAGCACTTAATACAATCTTTCCAAAATATTTTAAAAGGGCAGGTAGAGATGCAAACGAATATCACAGACAGCCAGAAAAGATCGCTAATGTCATTTATGCAAGCAGGATGGATAACGGCGATAGTGCCAGCGGTGATGGCTGGCGTTTCCGCGGAGGTGGCATACTTCAGCTTACTGGACGTTACAACTATACAAAATTTGCCGAAGCAGTAGAAATGACACCCGAAGAAGCAGTAGACTATGTACGCACCAAAGAAGGTGCATTAGACTCAGCTTGCTGGTTCTGGGATACAAATGGACTAAACAAGTATTGTGATGACATGGACATTATTGGTGCTACAAAACGTATCAACGGTGGTACAATTGGTTTAGACGATCGTAAGAAACATTACCTACATGCAATGGACGTACTAGGTGGCGATTATGAAGAACCAGAAGAACAGGAACTTAATCTAAATCAAACAATCCGTCAAGGATCAAGAGGACCGCTAGTTGCTGAAGTACAAGAGAAACTAGGTATTACACCAGCAGACGGCATCTTTGGCCCAGGTACTGCACGTAACGTTAAAAAGTGGCAAACTAAAAATGGACTTACTGCTGACGGTATTGTAGGACCCAAGACGCTGGGAAAGCTGCTAGGATAGGCAAGATGGGTGCTAAGTTAGCAATAGTAATGTTTATGTTGTTGTTGGGTGCAGGTGGTATCGGATATTGGTATTACAACGACACCCAAGAACGCTTGGCTATCCTTACATCAAACAATGCTAAACTTAACACCGCAGTGGAACTAAATGAACAAACAATAAGTTCGCTAGAGGAAGACTTTGCAAAAGCGTCTAGCGAACTTGCTACATTAAACGAACAATACATAAGTATACGCAGACAAAATCAAGCACTAGCAGAAAAACTAGAACGTATTGATTTAACAGCAGCAGCGATTGCAAATGCAGAAGGCATAGAACGTGCAGTAAACAGAGGCACACTAAATGCAGGGAGATGCTTTGAATTACTATCGGGGGCAGAATTAAATGAAAAAGAAAGGACAGCAGAAAATGACATCGCTTTTAACAAAGAGTGTCCTTGGCTTTACGATACTTATAAGTCTCGCGGCTTGCTCAACGAAACCACAAGTAATTGACATAAGCACAGCGCCGGTTGAAAAGCCTACACTTACGCTACCTCCAGTTGACGAACTCAACATGAAAAAAGTAGAATGGATTGTGTTAAACGAAGGTAATGTAGACGAAGTCATATCTAGATTAAACTCAGAAGGCAAAGCATTTGCTCTGTACGCTCTAACCGGAGAAGGTTATGGAAATTTAGGACTTAACTTTAGTGACATACGTGCATTAGTACAACAGCAACAAGCTATTATTGCAGCATACGAAGGATACTATGCAAAAGCAGAAGAAGCAATGGACAATGCAGTAATTGAGGTAATCGACTAATTGATCAAAAACATTATTGTAATATTCAGCATTATGTTAATTACAGCATGTGCGCCCTTTACTAGTGAAGAAAATACTAGTGTTGAATTAGCCCAAGGATACATTGGATTACACGAACGTAGTCATAGAGGACAACTACACCAATTAACAGGTGTTGATCCTGTACGTACAGAATGGTGTGCGGCGTTTGTTAATGCTGTATTAGAATTAGATAATATACCAAACTTACACGATGTTGGTTCTACAGCTCCGCTTATGGCACGTAGTTTTTTAAGTTGGGGATTGCCAATTGAATCTGAAAACATACAACGTGGAGACCTTGTAGTATTTCCTAGAGGTAAAGAAGGCTGGCAAGGACATGTAGGTTTCTTTGTTGAAGAACAAAATAACAAATGGGTAATACTAGGAGGCAATCAAAACAACGAAGTACGTTACGATTTATTTGATCCTAAACGAGCTATAGGCATACGGCGCTGGGCAACACAGCAAGAAGTAGCAGGCAGTTTGCCAAAGTGGATGGCTAAATACTAACATAATAATTGAGGGATTACTATGTGGGAAATGATTGAAAGAATGGCGAGTGATCGTCTGTGGATATACACAGCAATTGGCGGCAGTGTACTAGGTGCTGTATTTGTAGCATACATAAGCACAACACGAATAGGGCTTTGGGGTTATGCAAAAATTGACAACGCAATTGACTTCCTTGTAGCACGTTATGGATGGACTTGGTTAGAGCAACCAGAAGATGCATGGCGTAAAAAGTATCCAAAAATAACAGCAAAGATAGACGACCTAGAGGGCAGATTACAAAAATTGGAGGGTAAAAATGCCAAGAAAAAAACTTGAAGACTTAGATAAACCAGCAGCAGCACCTGCGCCAGCACCAGTAGCAGAAGCAAAACCAGATGCTGTAGTAGTAAGTACACAAGATAGTACTACACGCAAAGTTAAATTAGACTTAGAAGTAGATACAAGTGTAAAAGATATGGGCCCAAATCCATATGCTAGAGTAATACACCTAGCAAGAGCTATAGATAGCTGGAGAATTTTTCCACGCTTGTTCTTAACTGTATACATTATATTGTTATACAAATGTGTCATTTGGTATATGAATTTACCAGATCCAAGTATGGAACAAAGCGGGTTGATTAGTATTGTAGTTGGCGCTGGCGCAGCATGGTTTGGATTATATACCGGAACTGACAAATCTAAATAACACAAATAGTAAGTAATAGTATGGACTATTACAGTATATTAGGCGTTAGCAAACAAGCAAGTCAGGATGAGATTAAAAAAGCATACCGCAAGTCGGCTATGGCAAATCATCCTGACCACGGCGGCGACAGTGGAAAATTTGCACAAATTAATGAAGCATACGAAACATTAAAAAATCCAGAAAAAAGACAACAGTACGATAATCCTCAAGTTAGAATGAACACACAGTCAATGAACGCTGGTCCAGGCAGTGTGAATGATATATTTGAGGCAATGTTTGGTAGAGGATTTGCACAACAACAACGCCCACAAAAAAATAGCGATATTAAAATTGCAGTAAATATTACCCTACGTGATGTAATGGAAGGTAGAGATATTCTAGCTACTTATAAATTACCAAACGGTATGGAAAGTAGTGCTAGTATAAAAATACAACAAGGTGTGCAAAACGGACAAGTAATTCGATATCAAGGTCTAGGTGATAATTCTAATCCAAGATTACCGAGAGGAGATCTGTTAGTGCAAGTTAGAGTTCAAGCACATCCAAGGTTTGATCGAGAAGGATTGAATTTGCACTCTAATATAGATGTAAGTGTGTTTGACTTAATGTTAGGAACTGTAATAATAATTGATAAGTTGACAGGCGGTCCTTTACGTGTTACAATACCTAAGAGTACTGCGCCTGGTACAACATTAAGTGTAGGCGGGCAAGGTATTCCGGATCCAAGGCAAGGACGTACTGGACATTTGTATTTGCATATTAAGGGAACCCTTCCGCAATTAAATACTATAGAAGAAGAAAAGGTAAAAAAGTTATATGATGAACTTAGTAATCGCACCTGATCCGCAGCTTGAAAAAGCAGTAGACGTTTATGACCATGAATACTTTGGACACCCAGCGCCAAAGGCACTTGATATGATTGATGTCATGAACAAGTACGGCGGCGTTGGAATAAGTGCTAACCAGGTAGGATTTCCTGGACAAATTTTTGTAATGAAAGCATTTCTCAATAAACAGCACGGTGATGTTCTCACAGTTATTAATCCAGAAATCAAAGGACTTAGTAAAGAAATTGAATTAGGACCAGAAGGATGTCTTAGTCATCCAGGACTAATATTAAAAGTAAAGCGTCCTATTAGTACAATTGTTTCATTTGATACCTTGACATCTGACTTTAAAAGTGTTATAAATGTAGAGATGAAGCTGGACGACATTGATGCTAGAATTTTCTTACACGAGTATGATCATCTACATGGCATCCAATACATCGATAGAGTAAGCAAGTTTAAACTTAAACGTGCAGAAACAAAACGTATAAAAGATATTAAAAAGGCAATAAGAAAAAATGGTTGAACCTAGTACAGAGTTACAAGCAGTATTTGACAAAGCAGTTGGAGATGCAAAAAAGTTAAAACATGAATATGTTACACTTGAGCATCTTACATTTGCTATGCTATGCGAAGAAAATTTTCAAGAATCATTAGAAGAATATGGTGCTGATGTTGACTTACTCAAAAGTGAACTTGAAAATTATATCAAGTCTCTTGAACAAATTAAAATTGATACTGATACTGTTAGTAAAAAATGGAAGCCTAAAAAAACACAAACTGTCGAACGTGTATTGAACAGAGCGTTTGCACAAGTATTATTTCAAGGCAGAAGTAAAATTGAAATTTCTGATGTATTTACAAGTATACTAGGCGAGAAACGTAGCTTTGCATATTTTGCAACACACAAGGCTAAAATTACAAAAGCCGAGTGGCAAGCATTTGTTAATATTTCAATTGGTGAACAAGAAGACGCACAAGAGCTACAAGAAAACGCAGGTGCTGCTAATCAAGCTATTCGACAGTTTACTGATGATTTAAATGCACAAGTTAAATCAGGTAAGATTGATCCTGTAATTGGACGCCATGATGAACTAAGTAGTGTTGCACTAGCACTTGGTCGTCGTAGCAAAAGCAATGTACTAATGGTAGGTGATCCAGGTGTTGGTAAAACTGCTATTGCAGAAGGACTTGCTTGGAAAATTGTTAATGGCGAAACACCAGAGTTTTTAAAAGAATACAATGTGTATGCACTTGATATTGGCGCTATGTTAGCAGGATCAAAATATAGAGGCGACTTTGAAGAGCGTTTTAAACTAGTATTAGCCGGACTACAAAAGAAAGGCAAAACTATTATGTTCATTGACGAAGCACATATGATTAGTGGTGCTGGTGCCGGCGGACAAAATAGTAGTAATGATTTAGCTAACTTACTAAAGCCAGCATTAGGCAAAGGTAATTTAAAAGTTGTTGCTTCAACTACTTGGGAAGAGTATCGCAAGTTTTTTGAAAAGGATCGTGCATTAATGCGTCGATTCCAACGTGTAAGTATTGATGAGCCAAGCCAAGAAACTACACTTGAAATCCTAAAAGGAATTGTAGGATACTACGAAGATTTCCACGGTGTCAAGATCACAGAAGACGCAATGGAATCAGCAGTAAAACTTAGTGTAAAATATCAACCAGATAAAAAACTTCCTGATAAAGCAATTGACTTACTAGACGTAGCATGTTCTCGTTTTAAAGTAAATGATCAAACAGAAAACTTAGTTGTTACTGAAGAACAGATTCAATTTGAACTTGCAAAAATGGTAAAACTACCTGAGGAGCAAGTAGCAGAACGCGAAGCTGAAAACTTAAAAGACCTTGAAAAGAATATGAAAGGTAGTGTGTTTGGACAAGACGAGGCTATCGAAGGCATTGTAGACAAGATTCTTGTAGCACAAGCAGGACTAAAACCAGATGACAAACCAATTGGTTCATTTGTGTTTATGGGCCCAACTGGTACAGGTAAAACTGAAACAGCAAAAGCTCTTTCAACACACTTAGGAGTTCCGCTTGTACGTTTTGATATGAGTGAATTCCAAGAGAAACATAGTGTTGCTAAACTTATTGGTGCACCTCCAGGTTATGTAGGCTTTGACGATGACGCAGGTCAGATGATTGTAAAACTACAAGAAAATCCAAACTGTGTATTGTTGCTAGACGAAATTGAAAAAGCTCATCCAGATGTTGCTAGTATACTATTACAACTAATGGATAATGGTAAAATTACTGGTAGCAATGGAAAAGAAGCAGATGCTCGCAATGTTGTATTAATTCTTACAACAAACTTAGGTGCAGCTGAAGCAGAGAAAAATTCAATTGGTTTTGGATCTGAAGAAACTGAATACGAAGATAAAAGCATGAAAGAATACTTTAAACCAGAGTTTAGAAATAGATTAGATGCTACAATTACGTTTGCTAAACTAGGCAAGCCAGTAATGCTTAAAATTGTAGGCAAGTTTATGAAAGAACTTAAAGACCAAGTTAAGCAAAAAGATGTAAAATTTACAATTACAGACGAAGCACTTGATTACTTAGTAGACAAAGGATTTGATCCTAAAATGGGTGCAAGACCTTTGCAGCGTGTTATTGACAAAGATATTAAGCGTCCACTATCACGAGCATTACTATTTGGTGATCTCAAAAATGGCGGTACAATTATTATTAAACTTGTTGATGATAAAATTGAACTGGAAGTAGAAAAAGTTGTTGAAGAAGTGTGAAACTACAAAACTACACTACGGACGATATCTTTACAAAGTTGTTGTCCGTAGTCCACTAGCAAGTGTGTTTAGAACTGAAATGCAACGTAATGGCAAACTAAGCTATGCACGTAGCCAAATTGACAGTTATAAACTTTCAGCAAAACTAGGATTACCGTTAAAGAAAACTACGTGGCGTAGTGAGTTGCATCTTGATTCTAATGACATAACAGATGCTGATAAAATTTGCAGATTGTTATTACACAGTAAAGAATATTTGGTACGTTGTGAATATAATACACTAATAATCTATAGTAATGATAAAAAACTTCTAACTACAATTTCAAAGTTTGCAATTGCTGAAGAGTTTTGGGAGCCTGATACTAACTGTATTACTTTCTTACAAAAAAATACAAACACTATAATTAGTGACAAAAAAACAAACTTTCCAATTAAATTAACGTTTGGGCAGAAACCAGCAAAACGTTCAATGGGTACATGGTTACAAAACAACACTGACAAAGCACGTTGCGGGCCTTTGTTGATGAAAAACTTTCTAAATAGAGAACGTTGGATCAAAGGACAATATATTTTTGTACGTGACGAAAAAGTTTTATTCATGGTACAACTAATTTGCGGTGACAATATTACCCGTATCGATAAAATTGTGTACAAGGATGATATTGATAAATAGTATTAATAAACCTATAAGGATACATCATGGAACATTTTGTAAGATTAGTAATGGAAAAGACTCAAGTCAAACTAGACGAAAGTATTTTTACAGAACAAAACATTTATGAAGCAGTAGAAAATACCTATGTTGAACTACCGCTGCCACGTGAACTTAGCGAGTCCGAAGCAGACGAATATGCACAGCGTTTAGCTGACCTTATGTTTGAAAACGGCCACGAAGATTTTGATATTGAAATTATGTCAAACGAAGATGCAATTGACGAAGTTACATACGACGACGATGACGACTTTTATGAAGACTACGGTGACATGTGGTTTAATACAGATTATGTTGACGAAGCTGAATATCAAGGTCGTAAAGTTGCACTTGGTAAACCAATGGCAGGTGATACAAAAAAGTTTAAAGTGTATGTCAAAAATCCAAAGGGTAACGTAGTTAAAGTTAACTTTGGACAAAAAGGTGTAAAAATTAAAAAGTCTAATCCGGCACGTAGACGCTCATTTAGAGCAAGACACAACTGTGATAATCCTGGACCTAGACATAAAGCAAGATATTGGAGTTGCAGGAAATGGTAAAAACAGTTGCAGATGAAATTAGAGAAATGGGCGATCGCCTAACAGCACTATTAGATCAACGAGCAGTTGACGAAGCAGGCGGGTATTATACACAACCGGTATACGACCTAATTAAAAAACACGGTATTGAAAAAGTAATGCATGAGCTACTAACATCTTTAGATGGTGATGCGATTCAAAGTTTTTTACAACGTGCGAATTTTGAGGACTAAGAAATGGTAAAACGCAACGAAATTTTAGAAAATGCTATGATGGATAACAGTCCTGAAATGAAAATTGGCAGCGAGTTACCATATGATGTACTCGACGATGTTGTTGTGTTTATGCAAAATGATCCAGATTTTTATAGAACCCAAACATATCCAGCGTTAGTTGATGTACAAAAAGCAATAAACAATGGCGGTAAATTTAGTAAGAAACAAATGTTTCCAATGATTGATAAAGCTATTGAATCATACGTCAAAAAGTTTGATGTGCCAAAACGTCCAGATAGATTATTACACACTGATGCTGAAAAAATGGAATGTGCTACTAGGCTGTTAAATGCCGAGAAGGAAAACTTTCGTAATAAGGAATACTAATGCGTTATCGTGAATTTAAAATACTCACTGAAGCTAAAGTAGGCCGAGAGTATCAACACTTAGAAGACTTAGTATTTGTCGATGGAAGCGCAGGTGCAGCCAAAGCAGCAGATATACTTAGTAAAATGGGCAGCGACAGTAGCGATATTGCTATCAAGTGGGACGGATATCCTACTATGTATTACGGCAGAGAACCAAGTGGCAAATTTGTACTAGTAGGCAAAAACGGCTGGGGCAGAAACAAAAGTTATTCTTCAGAAGATTTATATAAATTTATTACCAATACAGGAAAAGGCGAAGAGTGGCGTGAGCGTTTTGCTAGTGAAATGGCTGGTATTTTTAAAGTTATGGAAGCAGCAACTCCTCCTAACTTTAGAGGTTACATCTACGGAGATATACTTTATCATCCAGGCAAGCCAGTTACAAAAACTGACGAAGGCTTACAGTTTACGCCAAACCTAGTAACATATACTGTTGATCCTAACAGTGAACTAGGCAAGCGTGTAGCAAACAGTACAGTGGGCGTTACAGTACACACACGCTACGAAAACTTTGGCGATAGTACTGGCACACCAATTAGTGATGTAAAAGAATTAAACAGTAGCGATGCAGTTGTACTTGGGCAAACTTATGTAACACATCAGCCACAAGTAGATACAAAAGAAGTAGACGCTATTAGAACATTTGCAAAAAAATATGCAAGTGCAATTGACAGCTTCCTTGCTCCGGTACAAGGATTAAGTGATATGAAAAATATCATTTATACATATGTAAACCAAAGTAGTAGAGCACAGCAATTACAACAACTTGATAAAAACTTTTTTAGTTGGTTGCAAGGTAGTAAAGTAAGTTCTAACAAGCAAGCAAAAATCAAAGCAATGAGTGATGAAAATCCAAAAGCGTTGCCAGCAATTTTTAGTCTTGTAAAACAAATTATGACAGCAAAGGATCATATCATACAACAGTTAGATGATGCTCCAGCTGATGTAAAACAAAGCACCAAAGGCGAAAAAGGCGGTGAGGGATATGTAGCACTAGGTAGTAAAACTAAACTAGTGCCGAGACAAAGGTGGCAACCGTCATGAAGATAAGAAATTTATTTGAAGCATCAAAGACAGCAGTTCTAGCATTTGGAAGAATGAATCCTCCTACAATTGGGCATAAAAAATTAGCCGATAAAGTAGCAAGCATTCCTGGTGATCCTTATATTTTTGTGACACAAAGCCAAAAGCCAAAAACAGATCCGTTGCCATTTGCAGATAAATTAAAATTTGCACAAGCAAGTTTTCCAAATGTTAAAGTAGGCAGTAGTGATGTAAAAACTATTATACAAGCACTACAAAAAATTGAAGCTATGGGATATGATAGTATTGTATATGTTGCAGGCAGTGATAGAATACAAGATTTTACTACACTTATTAACAAGTACAATGGCAAAGAGTATAACTTTAAAGATATTCAAGTTGTAAGTGCAGGCGAACGTGATCCGGATGCAGAAGGTGCTGAAGGTATGAGCGCAAGTAAGATGAGAGCAGCAGCAGCAACAGGAGATTTTGATAGTTTCCAACAAGGTGTTGCTAATCCAAAGATTGCTCAACAAATGTATGACGCAGTACGCAAAGGTATGGGTGTATTAGAAAAGGCTCCTCCGGGTAGAGAAAAACAAGTCAAAAAACTAAAAGGCAAGTTTGACGATCCAGGTGCACCTTATGCTATTGCTTGGGCACAGCATAACAAACACGGCAAGCCTAAAAAGAAAACCAATGAAGGTTACAAACTACAACTAGAACGTGACACTGATATGATGGTGTTAAACATTGTTGACACTGCTACAGGCAAACGTACAGAAGTGCGTGGTAAGCCAGGTTACGAAACAGGCAACTATGATCCTAATGACAAGTTGCATATGCTATTAGATAAAATTGGCAAGAGTGCTGATATTTCACAACTAATGAACGGCGAGCCAGTAGGCATTAATCCAAAACACCCACAAGGTGCTAGTGCTAAGGCTGCTACTGATAAAGCATATAACGAAAACTTTGCTGACGGTAAAGTAAAAGGCAAAAGCAGACCAGGGCGTGTAAAACGTAGTGGTGCAAGTTGTAATGGTAGTGTAACAGCACTACGCAAACGTGCTAAGAACGCAAGTGGTGAGAAGGCTAAAATGTATCACTGGTGTGCTAATATGAAAAGCGGCAAGAAAAAGAAATGACCCAAGAAGAACTAGAACACTATATAGCTAAGTATAAAGAACACGAAGCACGTAGAGCTAGTACCAACGAAAGAAATGCATACTGGAATGAATATAGAAGATCTAAAGAAACTAGCAGGGATCAGTGAATTTAAAGGATACACTGAATACACTCTAGAAGATTTTAGCGATGCTGCAAATGCTAATCGTAAGAAAGAACGTGAGCAAAATATCAAACCAGGCACCGACGAATGGTTTAAACTATGGTTTAGTCAGCCTAAGATGCAAGGCAAAGGATTTAGAGGCCGCAAATGAAAATAGACGATTTATTTGAAGATGGACGTATTGTAAAAGGTGTTAACACTACCCCTGATGTTGGTGTTAATCAAACTAGTATTGAAGCAGCAAAATTAGGCTTTAAAGTAGACAAAGATGGTAAGCCGCCTACATTAAGTAGTAAGGTAAAAGGCAAGTCAACTAATGTGCTTTTTAACTTAGGAATGACCGAAGATACTACTCCGCGATATACTGCGGCTGAATGGGCTATTATTGAAGGCGGACACACGCTTGAGGAACCTGAAGAAAAAGTAAAGTTATTTGATTGGACTAAATACTAACATGAGACTAAGAGAGACCTTTAAAGCACCTGCATTTCATTTGTTTATGGCCGATTTACGCATTAGACAAAAGTATTACTCGCAAGCTATCAAAGTGCAAACACAAGCACGTAATGCCATTGAAGCTAAAAAGCAGCTTATGGCACAGTATGGTCCTGATACAAAAATTATTTCAATTAGGCGAAGCAAATGATTATAAGCGAAATTACAGGCGGCGGTAAGGCTGGACATCAAGCCAAAGGCAAAGATAAAATGCCTATAGCCAAAGGCGGTCGTACTAAGCATCCTTTAAAAGGTAAACTAGTAGGCGAAGCACAACTAGACGAAGCAGCACCTATTATTGCAGCAGCAATATGGTTGATTAAATTTGCAGCGGCACGTGGAGCATGGCCTATTATTAAATGGCTGATAAAAAGACACGGTGGCAAAATTGGTGCAGGTGCAGCCGCAGCATACTATATCGATCAAGGATGGGACTGGGTAATATCTCAAATTGGTGAAGAATATGCACAGATGCTTATTGATAACAAATTTGAAATCGGCATGGCAGTAGCACTTATACTAGGTGCAGTTGCTCTTAAAAAGTTTATTGAGAAAAAAGGCGAAGCATTAGTAGCCAAATATCAAGAAGAATCAATGTACGAAACAACAAGTGCTGGTGCAATTGCTTCAACTAATAATGGGTTTGCAGGCGGCGGCCCAGGAAGTATGCTACGCAGAGGTGCAGCACCAAAACGTAGAACAAAAAAGAAAAACAGATAAATAGTAGTAACCGGAGAATACTATGACAAATAAGAAACTTGCAGAACGTGATGTAGATGATAACTTCAACATCAATCCAAAGCACAAAGCTATTGCCGCACTAGGCAGAAAAATGATTGACATGAGTTCGAGAATGACTGGAACTGATGATAACACACTGATGATGGCAAATGCATTATCGAGACTGGGCGAATCACTTGAATCGTTTGGAGCAAGTTTTGGTCCAAAGAGTATGTCCGATGTTGTTAAAATGACAGGCATGAGTCAAGACGTTATTCAAATGTTAATTGGTAAAGCAAAAGCAGACAAAGATGCTTCAACTAATCGTGCAGCTGAACCAGCAGAAGGCAACAAGTTTTCCGGAGAACTTAAAAAAGCCAAAGACTCAGGCAAAGACGAATTTGAAGTAGACGGTAAAAAGCATAAAGTAGAAGCACTTAGACCTGGGCACGCCAAAGAGTTAAGAAACAAAGAACTTAACAAAGGCAAAGGTGCACCTAAAGCAGGTAAGACAACCGGGCCTGACGATTATGATTTCTTAAAGTATAAAAACAAAAAGAAAAAAGTAACAACCGAAGGTCTTGCTGATATGGCAGACATGGCAGAACGTGATCACGAAGTACAAATGGCACGTGCCGAACTATATAAAATTGCAAAGTATTCAATCAAACTACACGAAATTCTAAAAGGTGTTAGCGAAGCTGAAGGTATTGAAGGTTGGATGCAAAGTAAAATTACTAAAGCAGCAGACTATATCGGCAGTGTATATCACACACTAGACTATGATAAATCACCAATAGCAGCAACTGAAAGTCACAAGTTTACAATGGACGAAGCAGATGTTGTAAAGTACAAAAGCAGTTTAGATTCAAGACTTTCAGAAGCTAAAGGTACATGTAAAGAATGTGGCAATCCAAGTTACACAACACTACCAGAAGAAAAGCAAAAAGGCGTTGACGGCAAAGTATGCTGGAAAGGATACAAGCGTATGGGCACCAAGAAAAAAGGTGGCAAAACTGTAGACAACTGCGTTAAAATGTAGTGTGGAAGACAGTGCTGAGGACTTTGTTTGGCACAATATTGATCCAGCCCACATTTGGGTAATGGACAAACTTATACTCGCTCGTAAATTAAAATATAATAGTGGCCCGGTCGGACTAGATGTTCCGCATCCGGGCTTTTATATTGTACGTCCGTGTGTCAACATGCTAGGCTTAGGTTTAGGCGCACAAAAGGCTTGGATCGAAAAAGAAACAATGCATCTTCCAGTAGGACACTTTTGGTGCGAGTTCTTTGAAGGCGATCATTATAGTGTAGATTATTTTGAAGGAAAGCAATTGTTGTGTGTACAAGGACACAAGCCTGAAGATACATTTACTAGGTGGACTGATTGGCGTAGAGATGATAAGAAATTTACGTTTCCTGCAATACTAAACGAATTAGTAGAACAGCATCCTTGGATGAACTGCGAGTTTATAGGTGGCAAACTGATTGAAGTACACCTAAGACGCAACGAAGACTTTGATGGAAATATAAATCATTTTATTCCAGTTTGGGAAGGCGAAGACACAACTCCTCCTGATGGATATTCATATAAAGATTATCCTGATGTACACGGACGTATAGGTGCATTTATTCGTTGACAAACTGCAACTAATCGTATATAGTATAAGAAACACATAGGAGAAATGTATGAGCGATAGAGTATACGGCCAAGAAGAAAAAGCCAAACTAGAACGACTAGTTAAAGAAGGCGTTACAGTATTACAAGAAATTGAAGATCTACAAGGCGGACTAAAAGAAACTGTAAAAGCAGTAGCAGAAGAACTAAATGTAAAGCCTTCGCTAATCAATAAAGCAATCAAAGTAGCACAAAAACGTGACTGGAGTCGTGTACAAGACGAGTTTGAAGATCTCGAAACTATTGTTGCAACAACTGGGTACGACAGTGACGCATAATAAATGTTTCCGCTGGGTGTAGTACAATTTTATATTAGTCATACTTGTAATCTAGCGTGTCCAGGGTGTTTAAGTTTTAATAACTATAACATTTCTGGACACGACCTTTTTAGTGACTACAAAAACGATGCTATAGCATGGAGTAAAATATTAGATCCAATTGATATGAGCATCATCGGCGGCGAACCTATGAGCAATCCTGATCTACACAATTGGGCTATAGGATTACGTTCAATATTTCCGTACTGCAAAGATTTTAAAATATGCACAAACGGACTTCTTATAGATAGATGGAAACACAATCTTGTTGAATGGTGGAATGCAGGTATTGTTGTTGAAGTAAATGCACATACACCAGAACATTTTGCAAAAGCAGAACAAGACATTGAATCAGCTATTGGTAACAAAAATATAACAAAAGTTACCGGTGCAGAAATAAACAATGTTCCAAAATATTATAAAACTGATTACACTGTATTTTATGTACAAGACAATCGTGTAGTTGCTATGATAGCCGAAGAGTTTGATTTTTACCAATGGGGTTCAAAAGATCATATCAACGATCAAATTAATTTTTATAAAAACAATTCTGAAGATGCACACAATGCTTGCGACATTAACGATTGTCATTATATTTACAAAGGCAAACTTTACAAGTGTGGAACATTAGTTGGAGCGCAAGCACTTGTTAAAAAATATGCAATAGAACCTAGTGCTGAAAAACTAATAAAAAAATACAAACCATTAGAACATACAGATAAAAATATATTACACAAAGTATCAAGGCTAACATCAGATGCAATCAAACAATGCTCGTTGTGTCCTATAGAGCCTAAGTATACTACAATAACCAATAATGATGTTAAGAAGGTCAGAGCCCCAACTAAATACTCTGATAGCTAATAAAGGAAAAATACATGAAACAAGGACATATTGAACCATGTTGGCAAGGACAACAATTTTATAGTTTACCATATGAAAGTGCAGGAGGCTATGGAGGCGATGAATATATCAAATATGGACACGATCCTTATAAAGTTATTATCAATAATGATGTATACGTAGGCCCTAAAGAAATTATGCCTGAATTCTGGAAAGGTGTAGTTGAACAACTTCCAGACCACGATCATTTTGAAGTTGCAATTTATAGAACACCGCCAGCAAATATTCTTCCTTTGCACAAAGACATGTATGCAAACTTTATGAAGATGCATAACATTACAGACGTTAATACTATTACACGTTATATTGTATTTTTAGAAGATTGCAAACTAGGACATTATTTCCATGTAGAAGACACATGCTTGTGTGATTGGAAAAATGGCGACTGGATTAGCTGGACAGGTAGTGCGCCACATGCTGCATATAACATGGGCATTGAACACCGTTTTACAATGCAAGTTACTGCCTTTGATAGATGAAAGTAGTATATGGTGCTGACAAAGAAGGAGTCATTGAGCCTGACTTAAAACAGGTCCTTACTCCTACGGAACAGCACTTTTTATATTATTCAGAAGAAGGTCGTAATGTTAAAGATTTACAAGGCGCAGTAACAAATAACAATTGTAAATATTTTTGGCATTGTAATCATTCAGATCCATACATCGGCACAAAAGATTATCACATAACTTGGCCTGAATTTGATATGTTACTTAGTATTCAGCCATTAGTACAACAAAGACAATCGCCTACACACTTGTATTTCAGTCAACAAAAGTCATTAGGATATCATCGAGATTTGTTAATGAGTCTTTTGTATAGACAAAGGCTATTGTCAAAAGGACTTGTAAGTTATGCAGAAGACTCAGGACCTGATGAAGACCATTTAACAATTAAATACACAAAAGATTCACAAAAATCTAAATTTAATAAATCTTGGCGCAATAACATACACAAATGGTTTCCTAGTGATGGACATGATAGCAGTTTAGTATGGAATATAGAAGATAACCCACCACCGCCTATTAGCACATGGTACAAGTCTTGTTTTAATATTATTACAGAAAGTTACTATGATATTGAGGCAAAAGATACTAGTTTACTTACAGAAAAAACATACAGTTGTTTACTACATGCCCAGCCTTTTATTATTGTAGGATGCCAAAACATACATAAAAAAATAGAAGACGAAGGATATAAATTATATACAGATGTATTTGATTATTCTTTTGATAAATTACCAACTATAGAAGCACGAACTGAAGCAATAGTAAAACAAATAAAAAACCTAAAAATAAACATGTTTAAATCGACTATAGAAACTGCTAAGTATAATCAGACTGTATTCTTAGACAAGTTAAAAAGATTGCAATTACCTAGTATTTTAACTAGTGAAGATTACGTGTTCTATCCAGAAGCACAACGACATAAAGAAAAAATATTAAAAATAAAAAAATATGCGGACAATATGTAATGGCAGTTGTTGTAGGATTTACTAACGATCAACAGCCAGAAGCAAACTTGGCGGAAATATGCGATATAGTTGACGAACTACATTTGTTTTACTATATGGAAGAAGGTTACGACTCAGACTGGATAATTGACTACGTTCGAGACAAGAGATTTACACGTTTTGTTAAGCAAGGAAAACTAAAGTGGCACTGTACTCATATGGATCCGTACACTACCAAAGAACCAATGCACTACGAGTTCCCAGGATACATGCGACTTACTGGTATACAGCCTACAAACTACAATAAAAATATTGATAGACTATTTTGTTGTCAACAACAGTCGCTTGGATATCATAGAGACTATTTACTGGATAAATTATACGACAAC
>Ga0222715_10001179_pt1 | contig 25500 bp, 31 predicted proteins | sample C33_9DmetaG_FD_165056 | JGI IMG/M metagenome (GOLD analysis project Ga0222715, IMG submission 165056) | Estuarine water microbial communities from San Francisco Bay, California, United States - C33_9D | ecosystem: Environmental > Aquatic > Marine > Unclassified | place: USA: California...
TCTCCAGGCCGCGTCATATTATGGGTCTATTATGCCCATGCTCGTCCATTGGTCTCATTTCGTGTATGCCCCTATATAAGCACAAACCCTACTGTAAATGAGACCTATGCCGTTTATATACCCATGCTCGTCCATTGGTCTCATTTCGTGTATAATCGTGCGGGGCCATACCGATGCAAAATCACCATCGTCGAGGATTGCTTTGGGGTTGTGTATACCTCTGTATCCCATATGATTTCTAGAGATTTGTAAAAATAAAAAAAAATATTTTTTACACTTTCTTTTTTCTAAAAAAAGTTTTGAAAATAAAAAAAGTTTTTTAGAAAATTATATCCTTTGAAATCTATGTCTATGTAGGACTAATACCAAAACTATGTATAAAGACGAGCGGGGCCATACCGATGCAAAATCACCATCGTCGAGGATTGCTTTGGGGTTGTGTATACCTCTGTATCCCATATGATTTCTAGAGATTTGTAAAAATAAAAAAAATATTTTTTCTACTTTCTTTTTTCTAAAAAAAGTTTCAAAAATAAAAAAAGTTTTTTAGAAAATTATTTGAGAATATCTTTAAAATTCACTCCCCATGTCTAAACCAACTGAAACCACGAACGACCGCGTACCGCGTGATCTCGTACGCTTCGGGAAACACACAGACTGTCGGGAAGCGTCGGGGAGCGTTGGGGTGTGGTTTGGGGAAGCGTCGGGGAACAGCACCGAGTCGTTGCCGAAGCGTGCGGGGACACGGAACGGGGCTCACGCGGGGCGTGGGGTTAACACCTTTGGGTGCGTATATATGATCTTGAACATGTAGTAGAACCCGCGGGATGTGGGCATGCATTTCCCCCATTTGAAGCGTTTTTGGATATAACGTACTTTTGTTTATGATATATTGATCTACTTTTTTTAGAAGTGGGTCTACACATACCGTTACAAGAACAATTACCATTACACTCTCCGCTATTAACCCAATAACCTTGGCAATGATTACAATTTTCTGATCCAGTATCAGTAGTCGCCGTACCGGATGGACAATTCACAATCGTTCTGTTTCGATTTCTGTATCTCTTAGAACCATTACATCCTCCCCAAGCACCCCAACCACCCCACGGTGATATGTAACAACAATTTTCACTTTTAGTCGTTTCCGCGCTGCTATTGAGTGTAGTTCGACTGTAGTATTGTTTACCATCTGCACCACATCCTCCTACCTTTTGCCAAGGACCTATATATTCACAATCCACTTCACGCGTTTTAAAGTTTCCTGCACAGTTTATAGTCGTTTGCTCTTGTGTCTTTTTACCCGTAGCTTGACACTGCGATATATCCTTCCAATCCCCTTTTTGGTAACAACATGGTTTCACGCGCGCTTTTTCATTTGCTGGGCACACACCTGGTTTAGACTCCTTATACGCCTGTGTAAATATAGCTGTTCCATCGGCGTTACATTCATCGGTCATGGACCAATCTCCCGTGAGTTCACACGTACCTGGATCTTCTGGTTCCGGTGGTGCAGTTTTTATGGGTTGTGCTGTCGCAGTGGATGAGGTGTCTTCATCTTCTTTGGCTTCTTGAGATTTACTGGGTGGACTCGGTGGACTCGGTGTCGGCGTCGGAACACTTTTCCTACCAAACTGAAAAGCTAATGTAAACGCTAGTATAAGTATCACTAAAATGAGTACCACAACTATCATTTGTATTTACTTATATTTTAATTTAATGTATACGTTTTCAAACCGCTATTACATATATTTGTACCGTGGTCCAAGCCCTTATTGTTATACACTCGACAAAAACCGGGTCCGTGTATCAAACCATAACACGTGTATCCATAGCCATGTGTGTTATTCTTACACTTTGTCATACAATCGTCCAAACTAGACGCATAAATCACGTCTGAACCACCACCTAAATCTGCACACGTTGCACTAAAGTAACTAGATATTGGTATACTACACGATTGCGTCTGCGTTTCACTCGTGGGTGTACCAGATGGACAATTAACGACAATTCGACTTCTACTACGTGTCTTACTTGAACCATTACAGTTAGACCACTCAGTCCATCCACCCCACGCAGATATGTAACAACAGTCTTCTGATTTAGAATTTGGTTGATTGCTATTCACAGTTGCGCGCATGTAATACTGTTTACCATCCGAGCTACACGATCCCAATTTACTCCATGGACTCAAGTATTCGCAGTCCACCTCACGCGTTTTAAAGTTCTCGGCACAGTTCACAGTCGTCTGGGTTTGTACCTTTCGACCGTTTGTTTTACACTGGGTAGTGTCTTTCCAATCACCCTTCTGGTAACAACATGGTTTCACACGCGCTTTTTCATTTGATGGACACGCACCTGGTTTAGACTCCTTATATGTTTGTGTAAATATGGCTGTACCAGTAGCTTCACACTCTCCAGACATCGCCCAATCTCCAGTGAATTCACACGTACCCAGATCTTCTTTTGTGGGTACAGGTTCTGGTTCTGGCTCCTCCTTGGATTTATTGGATGGACCCAGTGTTAGCGTGGTACTAGAACCCACATTCTTATTTGCCACCGTTAAATAAACAAATATACCTGATAAAACCAATACGATCAAAATGACCAACACTTTTATCATTTATATTTAGTTAGATTTTAATAACACTCGTGATCTGAAACTACTGCACATTTGGCTACTAGCTTATCTAGTGGGGCGCGTGACGTGGAAGTCGTCGTGAAAAATTAAAATATAGATATAAAGTAATGTTATGGTTGATAATTATAATTTTATTAATATCAGTACTGATATATTTCACTAACCGTGATGCGTGGTCATATACATACCACAAACATTTCATTGGAAAGGAATTAGAAGTAGCTATATATGACTATAATGTGCGTATAGGTGAATCAGATTATAAAAATACAATAAATAAAATAAAAAGTGATCGCTTCTTTTTCGATAAACATTTAAATACATGCATGTTAAAAATAGATGAAAATGAATTAGAATTCAAGTCATTCTGGAATGAATTTCGTCCAAGGTGTGTAAAAGATGAACATTATTATCCAATGCATGCACGTTTTCAGAAAGGTCCATGGCAATATCACACACACTTTGATTCTATGGATCAAATGTGTCATATAATACATGGTAATAAAAAGTGGGTATTATTTGATATACATTTTAAAAGTTTCGAGGAAGAAGAAAAATTTGTGAAACATGTACTATATATGTCTATAAAAGAACTTACACAATATCTGAATCATATAGGTGTGATTTATAAAGTCATGATAACAAAACCAGGTGATTCACTATATATCAAAGCTGGTACATACCACGCAGTGGAAGGCGAGGGTAATCATATAATGGTAAATGAATATCTAAGCAAATCATATCCAGAATTGGAATCGGTATTCGCAAGAATATGGAAAGTATGGTACAAAAGAACTGGAAAATATTAACAAGCACCGGTGGGTAATCGAGGCCCTCAAAATAGTGTGCAGGTAACGTGGCGTATAGAGATTATATGGAGAAATCAACGAACGGCGCCGTAGTTCAACGGAGGACAGGTAGGATTGCGTTTCGTTTCAGTTTTACTTAATTGCGCTCCATGTTGATGTGGACAAGCATTACCCCCATTAGTCGCCCCTTTGGTTATATAGTAAGTACTCTTTCCTGTGCGGGATTTAGACGTGTTACAGTAATGAGGTCCAGTCCATGGACCCCAAACATATCCACCCCAATAACCTTGGCAATGATTGCAATTTTCTGATCCAGTATCAGTGGTAGCCGTACCGACTGGGCAATTCACAACCGTTCTGTTTCGAGTTCTGTATCTCTTAGAACCATCACATCTTCCCCAAGCACCCCATCCACCCCATGGACCGACGTAACAACAATTTTCATCCTTACCAACTGGTTCAGCACTATTCACAACTATGCGAGTATATGTTTGTTTTCCATTCGCGTTACATTCACCCGCCTTTTTCCATTCACCTACATAAGGGCAGTCAACGCGCCTCGTTTTAAGATCAGAGGCACAATTGACCGTCGTCTGTTCTTGTGTTTTTCTACCACCTTGGTCACACTGCGAGATATCCTTCCAATCCCCTTTTTGGTAACAACACGGCTTCACACGCGCTTTTTCATTTACTGGACACGCACCTGGTTTAGACTCCTTATACGCCTGTGTAAATATAGCCGTTCCATCGGCGTTACATTCATCGGTCATGGACCAATCTCCTGTGAGTTCACACGTACCTGGATCTTCTGGTTCTGGCGCTGGTTCCGGTTCTGGTGATTGTTCTAGTTCTGGTGATTGTTCTAGTTCTGGTGATTGTTCCGGTTCTTCAGCTTCGGATTCTGTTTTTGTATTGGTCTGTGGCTCAACTGTCCCACTTGGTCTAGGTGAAGACACCACATCCCTATTTGCCGCCGCTAAATAAGCAAATATACCTGATAAAACCAATACGATCAAAATGACCAACACTTTTATCATTTATATTTAGTTAGATTTTTTATTTGTTCTCGATCGAAATAGATGACAATTTATCTTCATATTGAACGGGTATATCATTACTAACAACTCCATCCGGAATTGCGCCGTCCCATAACGGCGCCGAATCACCCCCATAATGATTCTCTGTATAACCAACGACTTTACAATTTGTACCTACAATTTTATATGAACTCGCGATTTTATCTCCAAAGGTACCAAGAAGATTTACACTTGGTAGATCCATATCGATTGGAAATGAAGCCTTACCCGATTGATTTTTATTTTCGTATAAGTAAACTTTACATGGTTTATAATTACAATTTATAGTCCTCTCCCTCGGTTCATTAGGGCAATTATAAACACTTCGCGTCTGTTTAATTTTACCATTTTTACTACATATACCCTCATCCTTCCACGGAGTTGTGGCGCAACACTTTTCATTTCTGGTACTAGATATGTATTGATTGCAGTTCACAACACGTCTTTTTTGGGGTAATTCTCCACGAAGACCACACGACCCCGCGTCTTCCCATTCACCTATGTAGCAACAGTTTACCTCTTTTACGATCTCATTACCATCTAAATCGTTTGTGGTTTCTATCTTTTTACCATCTGAATTACATGAAGTATTCTTAGTACATGGCACCCTTCGTATGGATTTACTTGGTGGGCAGTTAACAGCAGTTTGCCTCTGTTCCTTTTCACCATTCAAACAGAAAGTTTTATCACTCCAGTTACCTTTCTCGTAACAACATTTTACCATCTTCTTATCGATTCCTTCTGGGCACCCAGTACCATTATCAGTGTTATCCTTTACGGTCCGCGTGTGTTCAATCATTCCATTTGATAAGCATTCCCCAGTCTCTTTCCAATCATCAATTACTTCACATGCTTTAAGGCCTGACGGCAACACGACAGATAAAGGATCAACCTTTTCCTTTTCTATGGTACTTACATCACTTTCTATTGTAAGTCTGGATGCTTCCATATTTGATATAAATTTATTACCAACCTTTATAGCAACCACTATACATGCCACACAGACTACCATCAATATAAAAACCACTATGTATCCAGATGGTGCCATTTATATTAAATGAGAAATTATTTAATTACTTGAGTAACACTACCACCAATACTATTATTAAAAAGGCGACTCCAAACGCAGCTAGCATCGTATTAAATTTTTTGGCTTCTTCGTCTCGCTGTTTTTGCTTCTCTTCAAGTTCCTTTTTACGGAGTTCCATTCTCTCATCTTTCTTAGACTGGTTTTCTTCAATTTCACCCCTTTCTTCATTATAGAAGTCGAGCTCCCATGGATCTGTACCTATAAAGTTTTCATTAATTTTACATTCTGAAAATACATCGGTGTCTAAAGCTGTATTTATTTCTGTGTTCTGTAAACATATATTTAACTTGAAACCACATGGTGACGTCTTACGAAGATCGTCCATGATAGGGGGTTTGTACTTGTCTGTACCTACGCAGACTTTTGCAGGACAGTAGAGACGCTGCATGAGTTCGAGGCGAGCTACAGCTTTGTGAGGACCCGCTGTTTCTGGGACGTTTGCTAATGTATCTTCTACATATTTCATAGCTTCTTTACACCCGGGTATACCTCGCTCAGTTTCACAGTCTCTGTAAATGGTGTTATAACAAGAACACCTCTCATCTGTCTTGTTTTCGTCCTGAGCACAAAAAGCTTCGTCCACTATCTCAGACATCTTACAACTATCTAAGATTTAAAATTATGATGAGGATGATTAAAGCTGCAACCACGAGTGCTGCGATCAGTTTAACTCTGTTACCCTTCGTTTCTTCATCGTACTTATCGTCTTGAATCTTGATTTTCTTTTCTTCCTCGATTTCCTTTTTTGCACGATACTCCTCTTCTTGAGCTCTCTGTTCCCGTCTGAGTTTCAATTGGAGAATCTTATTCTTTGCTGCGACGTACGCCGCATTTTCAGCGGTTCGTATACCACCACCGTACATGACCGACGGATCTAATCCATACACCGAATCTAAATCTATGAAAGGGGTTTCGTTCAGAGAACAGTTCCTAAAATATTTTGATTCAGTGGTTTCACCTACTTGAACGTCGGAAGCGCATATATCCAATTGAAAATTGCACAATCCAATGCTTTGCAAATCTTTGTAATCGGGTGGTCGGTACTTGTCATCTGAACACACTTCGGTTCCGCAATGACGCCTCAGATCTAATTCACGCGAAGCGAGTTTTCGCTGAGAATCGAATGTGATGTTATTTGGAACCAATTCCAAAATGCTGTTCTTCCATCCATTAGATTCTTTACATCCCGGTATGTCTGGTGTCTTTTCACAGTCCGCATACATTACGTTGTAACAAGAACATCTCTCATCCGTAGGATTTTCCTCACAGAATTTCATACTTAGTTCTTCACCAGAAGACATCTTATAAGTATACCACATTTTTTTGGGGATTGGAAATAAATGAAGAAGTCACGCCTGCCTAGTTGGCCTGTGTAAATAATTTGTATGTATACCGTAAGGATGTCTCTGATAAAGAAGGCCATGCGCGGTGAAATACCTGTGTATTTCGTATTAGCACACGGCAAAGACTATTCACCAACAAAACAGAGAACAAAGAGTGTACCTAAAAACAAAATGCTGATTTTACCCGTAGAATTAGGTGACGAATTAACGTACCAGGGCGCCGAAGAGCTCTCTAAAAAACTCGCGACAAGACAGAGCCTCAATGCACTTCTCTCCAACTTACCCAGAAAGTTTACGGTCGTTGAAGAAAACAAACAGTACCCAGACACGTTGTTACAATTTCATGATCCATACTATTGGACGGGTATATATGAATTACCAGAATTGAGATTGAAGAATGGCTTGGGTAAAAAGTATCACCAACAGAAGGATGTAAATATGATGAATGTAGACAAAATAACAACCCCTCCTAAAAAGAACTTATCCACATTTCTCAGCGAAGACCCGAACATGGAAGCTATATATATAGTGGCTTCATGCAGAGGTGTAAAGGGTGTACCCGCGAATGAAATTTATGCTACAAAGACAGATGCGGCAAAGAGAACGAGTGCACAGCTGAAAAAGCTCGAACAAGTGAGACGGAACACGATGGGTGGGACAAAGCGCCCAGCATCCAAGAGTGCTACGAAACCCGTCACCAAAAAGTCTAAAGTTGAACCGAGTAAAAAGAGGAAGAGAACTCCATCCGAGAGTTCACGAAAGAAACAAAAAATGAGCACACCTTCACCCGTAAGGGCGGTTGTGGGTCAGATCGCTACGATGATGATATAACTTTCTTATTTTCATAACATTCTTTCTTCGGTGATGAGATCCAATTGAAATTGTAATTCTCTATACCTTGTGTTTAAATCAGATATGACTATAGATCTAAATTGATTCTCTATGCTCATGTATGTCTTACACATATAGTTCAAATCTTTCTTCGTACCTATATATTCAATGTAATACTCCTCCGTGTTTTCAGGTAACGTGATTTCATTTATGTTCGAAAAGTGTTCGATGATGTTGCGTTTTATATTATTTGTGATTCTCTGTAAAGGTCTGAGTTCGCGTATCATATCACTTATAGTGTTCATTTCAACAGACTTTAAACGCATGTCCATGTCATACATACGTTCTTCGAATTGTTTTTGGAAATATTCTGATGCATCCTCTTCGAATCCTTCTTGTTCTATGTATACACCCGTAAATACACTTCTCACGTCGTCTACATTACCTTGTTTGTCTTCATACACATTGCGCATGAGATTACAGAACTCCAGATATTCCCCTTCGGGTAACTTATCTGCGTGTCTGTCTATGATTTGCATCGCATTTTTGAGATCATCCATACTTACGAGTACATCGCGTGTTTTCTTTAGTTCACTGTTAATGGTGGGACGTCTTCTATTATTTCAAGTTCATATACATTTTCCTTTTGGGTCGGACGAACGACCACTATTCTACATGTTTTAACACCCATCATCATGACGTCTTGTGCCTGTGGTGATGGAGGTGGAAGTGCGATAGGTTTACACAATAAAGAGTACATGTTTACTTTTTAGCAGATTTTTTTCTAGTAGATACGCGTTTTTTTGGTGTAATTGCCTGAATAATTGCATTTATTTCTCTCTTCATAGCACTGATTTCTTTGTTCATTTGTTTCATGAAAGGCGAATCTATACTTTTCGGTGGTGACATTTAAAATAATGAGATAAAAAAATAAAACGCTACACGTATAAGATGCTCCTGAAAGAGTTAAAAGATCATTATAAAACTATTCGCGACGAGGTTCACAAACTTCCCCGTGAATTCATATCTGATATACCCAGAAAAGAGGGGGAATGGGTCGGTTCAGAACATTTAAAAGAGGTCGTGGCCATGTATGCATCTGGTAAACACGGGTGGCTCAAGGGTGGCCAAGACCACGTAGTGGAAGACTGGATCAGTTGGCCACTCGTGTGGGACGGACATCCCGTAACTGGAAACTGTGAGATGTGCCCAAAAACTCATGCACTCTTATCATCCATCGAAGGCATAAAGGTCGCAGGTTTTTCACTCATGAAAGGTGGGGTTAAGCTCAAACTACACTCCGACGACGTGGGACCTAATTATAAGTTTACGTATCATTTAGGTATAGACGTGCCTTTTGGGTACTGTGTTCTACACCACTCTAAGATTGGGGACGTCATAGAAGAAAATGGGAAACATATTGTTCTAGATGCGAGACATCCTCACTGGGCCGAAAACCTTTCGGAGGAGGATAGGATTATTTTGTATATGGAGATTAATTAACATTTATAATAAAATTATGATCAATTTGGGATTTTGTTATTTTTACAATAATCACGCATACTTTAAATTCATCTTATACACGTAATCGTTTATCTCTTGGTCTTTCGCGTACATACGGTATTCCCATTTACACGCCCTGTTCATTCGTATTTTGTTCACTATCTTACATGAAGAAGAACGAGTCGTATAGAGTTCTAGTATAGCGTAGGCGTAGTCAAATTGCTTTCTTAACCAGTACAGCTTGAATTTTTCGCGAAGTTTCATTCGTTTGTGCACGTACAAAGATACTTCCATAATATTATACAAGTCTATTTTTCTAACCTCTAATTCTTTCGTGGATTTGTTTCATGGTGTTGCAAGCTTCCAAGTAAAGTCCCTCTTCGTAGCCACCCATCTTGGACTCCTTCATCTTTTCAATGAGTTCCATCATCTTATGAAGCGGAGATACTTGTTGATCTGAATGTACTGGGACATTCACTCGCCCCAAACCATGATCCAAAGCCCAGTTCTCAAGATTTATTCGTGTCCATCGCCTCGCACCTCGCTCAGTTTCACAGTCATCCAAAAATCCAATCGGCCATTCGGGGCAAAACGCGTGAATGAGTCCCAATTCTTCAAATTTATTGTATCGAATACAATAAGTCTTCCAATTGGGTGTAACATGTTCGTTACCACCCATAATCCAGAATTTTCTAAACAATTCTGATGTATCCGAAACGTTAACATTTTGGTAATTAAGAATCATTGATGCACACTCATCCCAATTATGAATTTCAGCTGCACCAAACACATATTCAAAAGTTTCTAAATGTGTGGTGAATTGGTCATAGTACAGTCGATGCTTACTCAATATATTTTCCAACAATCTCCTACCGTTGCATCTCCACGCGGGTGGCCAAGGTGTGTTGATACTCGTGTTAAACGTCCGTTCAACCCACATAATCATATCAATTTGTCTGCTAAACACGGCACATTCCATGAAATCAACCATATCCTTTTGAGTGGCGGATGCGGTCGTTCTCGGCTTCAATTGAGTATGAATGATGTCACACATGTTTTGTCTACCAGCCTTAATGGCAAGTTTGAAGAGGGCGATCTTCCTTTGATTAGAGAATTCATTCAGATAATCAATAACGAGGTAGTTCCAATATGGATTTCTATGTTTAATAGTAAGAGACGCGAGTTCATATGTAGATGGAAAGTAATCCCAAACTTCGGGTGGAATTTTGGGATGACCATTTATGTGTTCTCTTCTTTCCTGTAAAATATGGTTAAATAAGTCAAATCTATCCTTTTTGGCACATTGAATAATAGTTTTCTTGTCCCAGCCACGACCGGACGCAGTATGGCGTTTGAAGCATTGCATACATTTACGGTCGATGGCGTCGTTTACGTCATGGCAAAGATGATACATTATTTGAATTGAATTATGATAAGGTTATGAGCGACTTAGGTAAAATTAAAATATATATTTATACTAAATGAACATTTTTCTCGAAATAGTTTTGAGAGCACTTAGTGTATTTCTTGGTGTTTTTTTCACCGTAAGTTGGGGGAGAAAGAGTAAGCCCACGTGGGATGTGGCCATAATAGTGTCCGTGATCATTCTCGCACTTTATTTGGCGTTTACTCAAAAAATGGAAGCGTATACGCCGCCACCAACGAACTACATTCAAATGTAATAATTCAAAGCTTACTCAAATATTTGGAACCCACGGTTCGCATGAATCGGTGTTTCTCAGCGCGGCTATCAAACACGATTCTGAATCCATTTCCATGGTACGGCTTGGGTGGAACTTCGTAGTATTGTTCGAGTTCATCATCCGAGTCATTTTCGACCACATAATCAGGGTCGTCGTCTCTAGTTTTTCGCACGCGTCTCGTTCTCATTATTACTTACCGATATAACGTGCTATAACTTTATGTTTGTTGAACAAGAAACAATTGGTCATCTAAAATCTAATGCGGAGAGGTGGTAAAGGGATGTCTTCATGTGTCAATTCGGTTTGATTGACATTGGAAGCACCTAACAAGTTCTCCAAGAACGTCCTCGAGTTTGATACAGGGGTGGATACGTCGTCGAAACGCGCCATTCTCGCTCGCACGAGATCTCGTTTCATTTGGGTGATTTCTTTCCTAAGCGTTTCGTTTTGTTCCATGAGACCTAAATAGTCATTCGTTAAGTTCAATATGTAATTATCACGAACGGTATCTCCAGATGCGTACATCCTTTTGAGTTCATTACACATCTCGAGATATACATTTTCGGGAAGCGAAGTTTTGTGTTCGTCCAATAAGGACATCATGTTTCGTACAGGATCGCTCATTTTTACTTATTACACGCTATGTTTTTATTCTCCTTCACTCTCTAACATGATACGTAGACGTTCTTCTAGAGATTGACCATTCTCTGGCACAACTTCAAACTCTGCGTCAGGCATACCAGGATCTAGAAGGTCTCCGTGTGTTTCACAGAGTTCACAAATGACACCTTCTTCGGGTGGTTGCCCGATCGGGTGATTATGTACGGGTACAACTTTTTTGACGACGGGTTTCTTTGTCCTCGTTTTCTTTTGTGGAGGAGGTGCCGTCGATGTACTCACCATGGGTTCTTTCACATTCACGTGTTTGGCACAGATATCTTTTCCAGGTAAACGACTGTTTTTACACGGTGTTCCCTTGATGGTTTTACAGATACACTTTTCAACGGGTTCTTTTGATTTTGCCACGCGTTTCTTTGGTTTCATTTCTTCCCGGATAGATTTGACTTCTTCATGAAGTTGTTGGTTCTCCACGCGAAGTGTTTTCACTTCATCGATGAGAGTTTTGACAAGGTCAGTGAGGTACGCGATTTCAGACATGTTTAGTGTATACTTTATAGTGTTCCAAGTGACCACTTAGGTATTTTTTTCTTAGTGAATTTTAATGATCGCGCGTCCATTCTCACTCGTTCTCATCGAAGCTATTCTCATAGGTATATTGACACTACTTATCTATACAGGTGTTTCTAAATTCGTGAAAGATGCACGAGCGCTCGTTATCACAGGAGCACTCGTCCACCTATTTTTCGAGTATTCGCCAATGGGTAATTTAAATGAAAGATACTGTAAATATTTATTAAAAGCTTGATTTAAGTTTAACTAGTGCTTCTACTGCATCCCCCTCTAGTTTATGTTTAACACAAAATCCATTTTTGCCAGCTCTACATAAACACGACTGAAATATGCAATTAGGCCTTTTCGTTCTCGGACTCAGTGTCTGAGTAGACGACATACTTTCTTCTTTTAGAAGGCGGTTCGATCTTAGTAGAGGATTCGCTGTCGCTATCGGTTTCACTTTCACTACAGCTTTCCGATTCGTCATCGGATAAGATTTCACCTTCCTCGATTTCACTTTCAGAATCGGAGTAGACACGCTCACTTGGGTAGTAAATCTTAGGCAAATTGTCGTAAAGCACTTGCCAGTCCACGTGGCCACTGAGTTCATTATCTTCGATGAATTCATTGAGTCCATTGCGGTCCTTGACACCCCAATTGTGTTCGACGATTTCAAGCCAGTAATCGATATCGTGTTCCTTGATACTTCTTGGGTACACGTAGACGATATTTTCATCCGAGTCATATTCTTCACGGGAAATCTTTTCGCTATAAATCAAACACATGTGATCAAGGATTCCAATCTCATCGTCGTATTCGGTTTCTGGTAGCGGCTCGTGACCAAATTCGATGAAATGCACGTGACCATAAGATGTCTTAAGCTTTTCAGAGGAAATACCCATAAAACACAAATATCCTTCTGTATTTTCGGGCATAAACTTATCTGGAAAATACTTGGAAGACAAACCCCAGACTTCGCATTCATTGCCAGAAAAGCGACTTGCGAGTGAGTCCATGTGTTGCATTCTTTCCAAAAAGGTTGCATTCTTCACGAGTTCAGTAGAGAGGAGCATCTTATTTTGTTATCTATATCATTTACGTTTCATTTGTTTAAGTGTATTTTTATTAAAAGTCTATCCTACTCGCGAGACGGCTACCAAATGTCTTCTCCTTAAACTTTAGTTCGCGACATTTAAAATCGCGACATCGCTCACTTATTTCGTAGAGTCGAACTTGAACTTCTGTGAGTTTATCATCCGATGTGAAATCTTCATGCCTTTCAACGGGAATCCAATGTTCAAACTTACTGTAAAATATTTCCTTCTCGATGTTACGATTCTCTATCTCTCGATAACGTTCGAGTTCAGAACAACAGTGTATGTATTCATTCATATTTTCTATAGTTTCTTCGGCGCGTAATTGATTAAGGCGAGTCTTCACGACATCAATCGCAGGTTGATAGATTTGAGAGTGTCCATCACCATAAATCTGACTCAAACGTAAGTTTCTTAGGAGAGAGTTTAGTTCTCCTATGTTGAGTCTGTTGATGGTATGGTCTCGATTTTTTTGGTGCATGTGGACACCTCGGTGTTTCATAGGAATGGACAACCCCTTCCCATATGAGGATTTGTAAGTCCGTGCAAAGCGATCGTGTCGCTTGACAGAATGCGAGGCGGTAGTCATCGGTCGTGAGAGAGAAGCAGTCATCTTGCATTATACTTGCACCACACCTTTATAAGGTTTTTGAAAATGAATAATTATCTTTTCCCCGACTTCGTTTTTGGCGATGACCGCTTCGTATTCACCTTGATCGTATATGTACTTGGGCTCTTCTTTGGAAAGAGACAAGTAGTTAAGTAATCTTGTGTAAAAACTCATTCTTCTTTCTTCTTACTTAGATGATATTCTTCAAGCTTTTTCTTCTCACTTTGAACGATCCTTAAAAATCTCTTTGGTTTGTCACCAAGTTTTGACCAAGAGAATTCGTCCATAAAATCTTCGATATGTTCCGGGACGTGCGCGATCACGACAAATGTCGCTTTGATGTACTTGTATATCCAAGTAGTCGCAAATGCATAACAGAAAGCACGGGGGTAAAGCCACCACATTACGTGTTTAATGCCTTCTTTTTTTATCTATCTTAAATACAAGATGGATCTCCACGAAGTACCAAAGAAAGTCCAGTACATCACCATAGATTCAGAATTCGTGAATGGATCTAACAATACATTTACCATCGATTTCTCACTCGATTCGAATGTACACATGGAAGATCTCACTAAAGTGATCGGCTTCAAGATTGTAGATTTTTACGTGACACAAGTAGGCGAATCCGATTCAACTGGAAACACGGATGTATCTAAATACATAGACATCGTATGCGAAGACATTCCAAAGAGAGCCCAAATACTCGATGAGAGAAATGGTCAGATACTCGCACGCATACCTTTGGAGCGATCGTTCTCTGGGAGTAACTCGTTCATTTTGAGAGACAAACAATGGAGATCGTTTCAAAGACAAACATCCCTGTTTAATCCTATATCTATTCAAAAAACACATTTCAAACTTTACGAATCACAAGGCGATGGAGACTACGAACTTCTTAAACCTTCTGTATCTTTTTACATGATCATAGAAATAACTACCGTCGATGTAAAGAAAAAACCAAGAAACCGGGAATTACAGATACTCGATGCACTCGATCGTCTCATGGGAAAGATAGATAATCTCAATCACAACGTCAAAAAACTACCCGATGCAGAACAGTTGGAGAAAGCTAGAAAGGAAACGAAAAAATACCCTTTTAGCTATCTAGTTTTAATGATAGTTCTCATATTAGGTGGTGTGTATTACATATCTAAGCAGACAACTTCGGCTCCTCCTCAACCTTCTTTCTAGTGCGTCTGACGACCTTTTTAATCGTCTTTGGGGCTTCTTCCACTGGGGCTGGTGGATCTTCAACAAGTGGCTCCGGTTCAGGGGTTGGAGTCGGGACTGGCTCCGGAGCTGGAGCTGGAGCTGGAGCTGGAGCTGATTTCACCTTAATGCTGTCTAATTCGTCGACCAAACGCAACAAGATTTCATAGACATGCCTTTTGTTAATACGAAGGGACTTAATTTCATTGCGGATTTCTTGCCTGAGAGATTCCATTATAATATACATAAAGGAAATATTATCTTTAAATGTAATGCTGGTCATTGGTCCAACTTTACTGAGTGGAATCGGACAACATGCAAAGAAATACACGGAACTCTTTCCTGAATGGAAATATGTTCAAATTACAGACGAAATCTCTCCATGTGAACGAGCTTTTATATTTGCATTACCGACGGATTTTTGGTTAAACAATATTCATAAATTAAAACGTAAGGTCAAACATCTCCATTGTATGACCGTATGTGAAACCGAAACGGTACACGAGGACTACGGAAAACTCTTTGAATTATTTGATAGAGTCGCGGTACCGAGTGAGTTCTGTAAAAATGTGTTTTCAAAGCAATTTCCAAACACGGAATTCTATGTCGTGCGCGCACACATTCCACATACAGATAGATACACGTTTTACCACATAGGAAATATCATGGATCAACGTAAGAATTTTAGAGACATTCTAGAAGCCTTTGTGCGTCTCAACAAACCAGATGCGAAACTCATCGTGAAAGCCACGTGTAAACAAACAGTTGAAATAAATTTACCAAATGTGGAAGTTATTAATGGTCTCGTATCAGACGAGGAAATGGATAAAATACACAGATTATCTGATTGTTATGTGAGTTTTTCAAGCTCGGAAGGTGTTGGTATGGGTGCTGTAGAGGCAGCTATGCGCGACAAGCCCGTGATCATCACGAATTACGGGGGTGCACCGGAGTATGTAAAAACCCCGTACACAATTGATTGTGAACTTCAAGAGTTGCAGAATGATGACTTCTTGTTTAAGAAAGGTATGCAGTGGGGCAAACCAAACAAAGAACAACTCTTGGAATTCATGAATGATGCGTACGAAAAACGTTTGAGACACATGGATCACTCACACACGAAACGATTGGTTGGGAAAGCACACGTATCACAGCAATTCATCGATAATGTAATTGGTAAGGAGAACGATGAGTCCCGTAAGAATAGCACCTGAAGCGATGGCACCCTTTTGAGCGATCAACATCGACACGATGTCATCTATGAACCCAATGTTTGTGGGCTTCTTGACATTTTCTGGGACGATCTTAGCGATGGCAACATACAAAGCCATTGATATTACAACTGGACGTAATGTGTCCTGGTCTAACATTTATAGTAAACTAATATTTTATCTTTGGTTGATGTTTCTTACAGAAACCACCGCACACAGCCTTAAATCCACATGGCTTGCCAGCCAGCGTTACTGCTTGGCAAGTGTGTACTGTGTGTCTTTTTTCTACAATCTTTTCCGGAACCTTATCTATCACCTGGATCACCCGACTCTGTTTATCTTTTTTGAGTTGCGCGTATTTCTGTTTCATCTTCCAAGTCGCATTTGCAAGTTTCTTGCATCTATCCGTTGGTGAATCCACCCTGTACACGCGCATAGCGTCGGCGAGGCACTGTTCGTAGGACATCTTTAGAATTCGATAATTACAAGGGTGGGTTTATGTGACTTAGGTTCTATAAAAACGTGGATCTATCATGGATTTCAAAAAACTCTTTTTCTACATCGAGCAATTCCAAACCACGCCTCACCCTTCTGTGGATCCAACCTAATCTGGAATCAATTACCACACGACGAGCTCCTTCCATAGAGAAAATAGAGGAGAACACGTCTAAATCGGTGACAGACTCAATGCGTGCACCTTTCTTCACATTATCATCTTTTGTGAGCAATTGGATATTTTTGTAATTGAATATGCGAGTCCATTCATCTACGTCATTTACCTTTTTCTCGATGTAAAGAACCTGTCTCGGAATGATTTCATCTATCTCGAATGGGTGGCGTCCAGACACAATGTCATCCCATGTAAGGCCATCTAATCCATACCTAATACGCATTTTCTCCATAATCGATGCGATGAGATCGTCTCTAGTTAATCCAATAAGGGCTTCATATTTAGCGTAATCTTTACCATGTCTTATGGCCAAATTTATTTTACATCTCAAATCGTTTGACCATTGGCGACTCATGTATGACGAGTAACAATGCATACACGAACACGACGCAACTTGCGCATATCCAGGTAATCCATATTGACCCTTGCGATTTGAATTTACGGTGGAGTTGCAAAGCTGACGCGTGCGCGGCGTTTTGTCATCGTTGAGAGGCGTGACACACACATTGAGTACATGAGTCCCATCTTCTCTCGTTTTAGTCGATATGACACGGATTTCACCGTCGTTATGTATCCATGATGCGTGATCAGGTGTAGCAGGGAAGTCAATATTTGGTACCGACTTCGTTGGTTTCTGGTTACACTTTTTAAGTCTCTCCATTGCTTCTTCATGCAAAACGGCCTTCCTCTCTGGTGTGAGTTTTTCACCTTTCCATACATAGTAAGGCTTCACTTGGCAATTGGATGGACACCCGTTGGGTGCAAATCTACATTTAGGACAGCCTCGCCCATTTTCATAGGACATCTTTAATTATGGGAGTGGATTTGTATAACTTAGGATATAGTTTTTAAATAAGATACTAAAATTTATTTTTTAAAACACAACCTAAGTCGTACACGAGTTTATTAGAAATCACAAATGTTCATGCGCGCGACGACCAGCCTTTCTGAAAAGCAACGCGAACGTCAAAAAATCCATCAAGAGAAATTCAATCTAGATGTAAAAGAAAATAAACTGGAAGATGAAAACTATTTGCATGACAACCAGCTTGAAATGGCCACTAGAATTAGGGAATGTTTCGATGATCGTTCGATATTATCTGTGAGTGCCATCGCACCATGTCAATCTGGAAAAACTGGTACCATGATTGCTCTCGTGGGTGAGCTCATGAAACATCAAGAAATTCCACTGGAAAACATCTTCCTCATCACCGGTCACAGCTCCAAATCGTGGGAAGAACAGACGAGAACTCGACTTCCAAACTGTCTTTCCAGTCGAGTGTTCCACCGAAACAGACTGAATCAATTCCAGGTAGAAGTTTCGGGTAAGACAAATGTTCTGATCATAATTGACGAAATGCACATCGCGGCTGGAGATAAAAAAACGGTCTACGACGTGTTCAAAAATCTGGGATATATGGACAGCACAAACTTGTACGAAAAAGACATTAAGATTGCCGAGTTTTCGGCCACACCGGACGGTGTGATCGAATCGAGAAAACAATGGACTAAGGGTGAGCACAAGATCATAAAAGGTAATCCCGGACCCGGTTATACATCACACGCGGATTACCTTGAAAATGGACGAATGATTCAATCAAAAGATTTATCTGGGTTTACAAGAAATAACTGCCCAATTTTACGAGAAGAAGCCATTCAAAATGTCACTGACCTCGTAATAAAGGTAAAAGAATACTATGGATCAAACCATCGGTACCATATCATTCGTATGCCACAAAAGACTGAGGCTCAAAATATGATGAAACGTAATATACGTGACTGCGTTGGCAACGAATTCAATACATTGACATATGATGAGTCAAAAGCAGATATATCTTGTCTTGACACACTTTTAAAGGTCGCACCATCAAAACACACTTTCATTCTCGTAAAAGAGATGCTGCGTTGTGCAGACACGATCGAAAAGAAATTTATTGGTGTCGTTTATGAGAGGTATTCTAAGAACCCGTCAGATTCTGCGCAAATCCAGGGTCTTGCGGGTCGAGTGTGTGGATACGGCGTACCAAATGACATCCTCGTGTACCTGAACGTGTGCTCCGTAAAAAAGTACGTCGAATTATACAAAGGAAATTTTGAAAATATCGAGGGTATAAAATGGAAATCAACAACCACTGGTAAAGGAACATACGCAGACAACGAAAACTATTCTTTCTCAAGTAAATCAACTGATGATATGACTGAAATTGGCTACAAATTGTTCGATGAGTGTGATCGATGCGGGCCCCTCGTGAAATTCTGCAAAGAGCATTTTGACTGGACACCAAAATCAGATGCCGGATACAGTAACCGCGAATTGAAAAACTACACGTCGCGTGATATAATAGCAAGAAAATGGGGATTATCCAAATCCAAAAACAGTGCACGACGATTGGCTAAGGGTGTAGATGGTATATGGGTAGTATACTGGACCAAGAAACAGTTCCCCGACGTACCTAGCGACGAATAGAAAATTGTAATCAAAGACCCCTACCTTTGTTTTAAGAAAACAGCTTAAGTGGAAGCCGCGTTTATTAAAAATCAAGTAAAATGAGTGAAAGCATCCAAAAGCTTACCCACGTGGAGCACATCTTGAAAAGACCTGACTCGTATGTTGGTCCTGTTGCTCGCGTTGGTGAACAGTATTGGGTCAAGGAAGGCGATGGATTCGAAAAGAAAACCGTCATCTACGCACCCGCACTTCTCAAGATTTTTGACGAAATTCTTGTCAATGCCATCGATCGTAATTCACTCTATCCGAAACAGGTAACGTCCATCTCCGTCAACATCGACCGAGAGAAAGGTGAAATAAATATTGAGAACAACGGACCCCTTGGTGGCATCGCGGTCAAGGAACACGAAAAAGAGAAGATTTGGAATCCGGAACTCACGTTTGGGCATCTTCTCACGAGTACCAACTACGACGATTCACAGCAGCGTGTTGTAGGTGGTAGAAATGGGTACGGTGCAAAGCTCACGAATGTGTATTCGAGCAAATTCTCCATCAAAATCAAGGATTCTGAAAACAAGACGACATACACACAAGAGTGGACAAATAACATGAAGACGTGTGGAAAGCCGACGATGCGTAGTTACTCGGGTACAACCTCGAGTGTTTGTGTCACATTCACACCCGACTGGTCTAGGTTTGGTATGAAAGGGATGGACGATCACATTTTCAAAATCTTTGAGAAACGTGTGTATGACGCGAACATCTGTACCACACCGGGGTGTAAAGTCAAGTTTCAAGGCGAAGCGCTTCCGAAGACTGCGTTCAATGAATATGCCAAGATGCACACAAAATCTGACGAAGTTTGCTTATTTACATCGGATAGATGGTCCGTGTGTGTCGCACCAGCCGAAGATGGGTTCGAACAAGTCTCCTTTGTCAATGGTATCTGCACCACAAAAGGTGGGAGTCACGTAGATCACGTAGCGGGTATAATCGCTTCCAATATCATCGAAGATATGGCAAAAAAGATCAAGCTCAAGCCTCAACAAGTGAAGAATGCATTCATGGTATTCGTGAAAGCAACACTCGTGAACCCTACGTTCAGTAGTCAGGTCAAATCCGAGTGTACTCTTAAACCACAGGAATTTGGGAGCAAATTTGAGCCTACGAAAAAGCTCATCAAGGACATACTCAAGACGACTGTTCAATCGGAACTCATGGCACTTTCCAAATTCAAGGAGATGAAAGAACTTCAAAAAAGCGATGGTGTGAGAAAGTCTAAAATCACCGGCATTCCAAAGTTAGATGACGCAAACAAGGCTGGGACGCAACAATCTGGAAAGTGTACGCTCATCATCACGGAGGGGGATTCTGCGAAGTCCCTCGCAGTCGCAGGTCTATCTGTGGTTGGTCGAGACTATTACGGGGTATTTCCACTTCGCGGAAAATGTAAGAACGTGAGAGATGCGTCGGTCAAACAACTCACCGATAACAAGGAGTTCAGTGACCTCAAAAAGATTTTGGGTCTTCAACAAGATAAGGTGTACACCTCACTCAGTGAACTCCGCTATGGTCGTCTCATGATCATGACTGACGCCGATACAGATGGGAGTCACATCAAGGGTCTCGTGCTCAACATGATTCACTACTTTTGGCCGAGTTTACTTGACCTAAATTTCGTAGTGAGTATGGTCACGCCCATCATCAAAGCGACCAAAGGTTCACAAATCATGTCTTTTTATACAGATTCTATGTTTAGAATGTGGTATGGAAATGGAAGACCTGGGTGGAAGATCAAGTATTACAAGGGTCTCGGTACCTCTACGTCAGCTGAAGCTCGCGAGTATTTCAAAAACATCGAAAAGCTCACCGTCAAATTTGACACGGATGACAAGACGGACGACTCTATCATTCTCGCGTTTGATAAAACGAAGGCTGATTCTCGTAAGACATGGCTTCTCGAGAGCACGGAGAAACAGGGATCCGACCTAGAGATCGCATATGGAAACGTAGATAGAATCAACATCACGGAGTTCGTACACAAGGATCTCGTGAATTTCAGTCTCGCGGACTTGAAGCGCTCCATCGCACACGTATCAGACGGTCTCAAGCCTTCACAGAGAAAGGTCATGTATTCGTGTTTCAAAAAGAACTTGACCAACGAAATGAAAGTGGCTCAGTTGGCTGCATACGTCGCAGAAACCTCCGCGTACCATCACGGAGAAGTGTCTCTTGCAGATACGATCGTAAAATTAGCACATAATTTTACCGGTTCAAACAATATCAATCTTCTCGAGCCATGTGGTCAATTCGGGACGAGACTCATGGGTGGTAAAGATGCGAGTCAAACGAGGTACATCTTCACGAAGCTCACGAAGGATGCGAGAAAGCTCTTTGACGCAAAAGACGATGCCGTCTTGAAGTATCTCGATGACGATGGTAAGCCCATTGAACCCGAGTACTATGTTCCAATCTTACCCACCGTGTTAGTCAATGGCACAGAAGGCATCGGTACGGGTTTCAGTTGTTACGTGCCCCCATTCAACCCGAAGGATATCTGTGAAAACATAGAACGGGCTATTTCCAAGCAACCACTCAAGGAGATGAAACCTTGGTTTAACAACTTCAAGGGTAAGGTGTTTAAGAACACGGATGGGTTTTGGGTCACCGAAGGTCTGTGGTCTAGCACGAGTACTGGAAACAACATCAAGATCACAGAGCTCCCACCTTCTAGATGGACTCAAGACTATAAGGAATATCTCGATAGTCTCGTAGACAAGAAGGTCATCGCGAGTTTCGTAAATAACAGTACCACAGAAGATGTGGACTTTACAATCACCGGATACACAGGCAAAGACATCATCAAGGATTTTAAGCTTCAAAAGTCGTTCCACGTGAGTAACATGCATTTGTTCCACCCAACAAAGGGGATCAAAAAGTACGCGAGTCCAGAAGAGATTTTGACTGACTTCATGGAAATCCGGATGGATACGTACAAGAGACGCAAAGAACACATGTTGTATGTTATAAAAGAAAAGACCAAGAAGCTCGAAAACATGTCACGATTCGTAGACGCAGTCATCAACGAAAAGATTGTGGTCTTCAAGCGCAAGAAGAGTGAACTCGAAACCGAGATTTCTAAAACGTTTGATAAGATAGACAATTCATACGATTATTTGCTCAACATCAAGACGTACCAGTACACTAAAGAAGCCGTGCAGGCACTCAACGAAGAGACTGACAAAACAAAGAAAGAACTTGAAGATCTGAATGCAACAAGTCACCTCGATATGTGGAAAACAGATTTAAAAATATATAAGCAATAAGTAGTATGTGCGATAGATCTGGTCCAGATACCGGCGCCGCACTTTGCCTGTCTGCCATAGGTCAGCAGGACACATACCTATTAGGTGGAGATTCACCCTTTAAGTATGAAGATAAGAGACACTCAAACTTTAGAAAATTTCATAGAAATTTTAAGGTAAACAAACCATCGAATGCCGCGAGTGGTTGGCCATTCAACCAATCCATAAAGGTCACGCTTAGGCCACAAGACATGGGAGACCTATTATGTAATATGTATATAAAGATCAAATTACCTAGATTAAGTTCAACAAATTACAATTATGCCGACCGGGTTGGTAGACACCTCTTTAAGAAGATAACTATGCGTGTAGATGAGACTGTACTAGAAGTATACAGAGATGACATAGGATTTATCTATGACGAGATGTATTTGGATCAATCGGAAAGTGTGAGTAGAATATATACCGATGGTCGTTTCATATACAGAGAAACAGTTCTGAGTTCAACATTCGACTTCATAAAAATAGGAAACACATTCGTATACGTACCTATACCATTTTTCTTTTCTAGAAGCTATGAATCATCTGATTACGAAACAAACGTACACAATAGACCTTATTTCCCTTTGTGCGCCATAAACAAACAAAAACTTGAATTTGACATAGAGTTCAGACCACAGTCATTCTTTACAGATGATGTGGGTACACTCACAGTTGACGATTTTGATATAGTCACCGAAGAAATTACACTTACACCATATGAACGCATTTATTATACATCCGGTAAATATGAAATCATCACAGACATGTTTAAAACACATCCCAAGGTTGACACCATACCGGGAAATGAAAATCTAAAGATAGAACTCACACCAGAAAATAGAGTCAAAACACTTCATTTCTTTTTCAGAAACAAGTTGTTTGAAGACGAAAACGTTTCGAGTAATGTGAGTGTTTCTCCACCGAATAGTAGCACATCTAATCAAAAATTCCACTATTATCACAATAGATTTAATCTCACACCTTTCGCGGAATACAGACGAGCGAATGATTCTTTATCAGATGATGTCGCAACCGCCGCTAAACTCTTCATCAATGGACAAGAACTTCCATTCATAAATTATGTGGATTCTCATTATTACAGGTATCTTACACCTCTTAATCACAAGTTTCACACTACTCCTAGAAATATATACACATATACCTTCTCGATGAATCCAAGAAATGTAGACCCATCGGGAAGTTTGGATTTCACAAACATAAAAAATAACCGAACTCTCATAGAATTCAAGATGAACCCATATTATGGTACGAGCGAAGAGTTCACGTGTCACATCTATTACACGTGTTACCAAACGCTCATATTTAATAATGGGTACGTAAGCACGAGAGAACTTCCACCACCCAGTGAGGAGGAATTACTTACCAAATAAGTTATCTTTGTTTTCTTTTATATATTCTATAATACCATTTTTGATACACCATTTGATGAAATTGAGTTGAGCCACAGTCGTGCTTATTTCATCAGATGTACCTGGCACCTTATAGGATATCTTGTCTGAACGACAGAATGGATCAAACAGTTTTTTACTGTAACCATCTAGCGTGGACTTATATGCGCAATGCACGCTAAATATTTTGCCGTCGATCGTTTTATACATTAGGTTCGTCTTTTTAGAATAATTTGTTATGAACCATTCGAGGTTGCGGAGGGAAATACCACCTGTTTTGGTGAGTATCTGTACGAGCGTCTCACTGTTTTGAGGCGTGCCGTAAAACGCGTCTATGGAATTTAACAGGATATCTGATTTCCTCATACTACATCATACTTCTTAAATCTCTAAATTGGTTATTGCTAGATGATTCACATGCCGGGCATGTAGGACTATACAGAGGTGGAAATGTATGATTATGTCTGACAGTCGTACTTATATTCACTGGTTCGTGAAGTTTAGTTGTGTTCGCATGTGATAGACAAAAACCATCGTGACTCGCCTTTCGTGTACACGGTTCTCCACCCTTTTTGATGCCCATACAATACCCACGTGGATTAGGCATGTCACGCATCAGTAGTTTAAGAGGAATGTTATAATTGGTCGAGACGTTCTGGACAAACTTTAGCACGCGCTCATGCGTTGCCTTGTCTAAATCTTCTTCATACGCCTTGACCAAATTTTCTGACACCCTCATCTCCTTAATACATTATAGCACCTAATTTTTAAATGGCAATTCATCGAGAGGTGTCTCTGCCTTCTTCTTTGGTCTTCGTTTTGGTTTAATCTTCGTAAGAAGTTCCCCAAAAATCTCTTCCTTCGGATCATCGAAGAGTGGTTCGAGTAAATCACACACTGGATTAATGAACTTATTCATGAAGTAGTATTCATAGTCAATTGGAATGTTGTTCTCCGTAGCATACTTTGGATCTTCAGATTTCTCAAAAGCTTTTGCTTTTTGATCATCCGTCTTCACGAGAACGTAAGGCACCCGGTCCCCAGATTGTGGCTCTGAACCGGGTTGTCTATCCCGCATTTTACGCACAACTTGTACATGTGCTTGGTTGATGTCCTTGATTCCAGGGCTGTTTATGGAGACGTTGTGCCCCTTGACCTTATACGAATCGGACAAGCTTTGTGAAAGCGTGAGCTTTTCGTTGGGTACATCACCTTCCAAAAGTTCGATGGCTCTCTGAAGTGCGAGTGCTTTCGGGGGTTCAATATCACTACTTTCAAGTACGACATCCAAAAGTTCTTTACACACCTCTCGTACGTGTACCGTGTTAT
>Ga0222715_10001183_pt1 | contig 25486 bp, 31 predicted proteins | sample C33_9DmetaG_FD_165056 | JGI IMG/M metagenome (GOLD analysis project Ga0222715, IMG submission 165056) | Estuarine water microbial communities from San Francisco Bay, California, United States - C33_9D | ecosystem: Environmental > Aquatic > Marine > Unclassified | place: USA: California...
TGACCTCGTTGAGACATATAGAACATGTCGTAGACATACCTACATGTACGCGTCTAAAGTTTTTTTAATAAATATCCGCGACGTTCAAAAGCGGCTTGTTGCACGTTTGGCACGGCGGCATGCCTTGAGTTTCTTGAATCTTATCGAGGATTTCCGGACCACTCTTCTGGAGCAATTGGCGGTAGCGGTAGTTATCTTCAAGAGCGATGCCGTTTTGTTTCATGATGTAGTTATTCATGAGTTGCGCTGAGGAGTGCATGGTGAAACAGCGACCATCGGCCATACCAAGGCGTTGAGACATTTTTATTGTTACAATAGGTCTAGAAATTTATTTGCCTGTTTGTTGTCGTGCGAAGCCAAGACTTGAAACCCATGTCTTTTAATTTATGTACAAAATCGTCACACTGATACCCAAGATATGTATCAAAAACATCTTTGGTTTCCGTTGGAGATACTCTGATGCTGGGTTCTCGCTCTATGTGACGACAGACGACGTTAAATCCGTACGCCACCTCTTTCAAAGTTTCACAACCGGTGATTATTATTTTTCCAGTGGAGAAAATGGATGTCGTGATTTGTTTCATTTCCTCCGATGGTTTGAATTTTATTTTCACCGCCGAATACGTTTCTGGCTGGAAAGATACAGAAAATACATCAGAAAAGTTACTGAAATGCTCCGCCACTTTTATCAAGTTCACGTTGTAGTTCAAACTATAATTACTATTTATCATCACCACTCTGAAGTCATCGGTGTTGATGAGGTTTTCCATGTCAAGGTACGTCTTGAAAATTACCTTGAGCTGCTTAATCACACGACTACAATCAAACAAGTCACAACAACCAGCCACTTGAATTGAACCATTTGGAAATATTTTTACGGATTTAGTTGAATATCCATCCAAATACGATAAAGTGATTTGATTGTAAAACGTCGTCGGTCGCAGAGTCCATCGAAAATCAGATTTAGGGTTTCCATTTCTCTGTAAACACAGATGGTCGATACTGGTGAACTTTTCACGAAGACGTGCGATGTCGATCGGTTGACCGAACTTCGCGACCATGGTGATGGTCGTGATTTTGACCCACGAGGGACGAGTTTCGTCCGGCATCATGCGTCTAAATTCATCGAGTGTGAGAATGTATGAAAACGACTGGTTCGCGATGGGTGAAAATGCGAAGTTCATTTTTGTACTTAGAGAACCATGTCCCCTAAGCCCACTGGCGGTTTAAATTGTAAAAAGTCTCTCTAACCTATTTTTTTCTTTATTCATGAACATATTTAACTGCATCACATCCCCATCAAGGTATACCTGTCCGTGTGCGCGTCCATTTCCAATGTCTCGGATGCGGCACATATCGACCTTTGTCATCTTTTGAGATGAACCTCGCATCTTGCTGTAATGAATCGCGAGCGAGGCTGCATCGCTTTTAGTCTCCTTCGGCACGACGTCGCCCTCGTACTCTATCACCACGTGTGAACCGGGGTGACCGGAGACGTGCATCCACCACTCGTCCGGATAGGCACTCTCCGTCAATTTGTCGTTATCTTTTGCGTTTTCCCCGACACGGATTGTAATTCCATCGTACGATGTGAATGTTTTCATCTTATATTTAAATATTTTTTAATTTTTATATGTTTGTCGACACCACCATTCATTGAGACCAGCGAATTCAAACATGATGTGAATCAGTGCGCCACTGATGAAAAGGAGCCACGGGGTGGTGAGACCCGTGCTGACCTGGGAAAGTGCATAAAACAGCGCCATGTTCATCAAGCCTATCGTGACCGCTTCCATTAAAAGTACGTTTACGTTTCTCATTATATATTAGTCAACAAATTTAATACATTGCGAGGTATTTTTTTCAAGTCATGTGGGAACGCTCTCAAAAATGTTTTAAAACTGGTACGCGTGTAACCATATTTGTTGGAAATTAAGAGCGACAACCTGTTTTGGTACAGGTTTTTAAAATCACGTCGCGTTTCGGTATCGATTATTTCTTTTAATTTTTTCATGTACTTGATATCTTTCAACGTGAACTGCCCGAGACTCTTCATGTTTTCAAGCGGCCAATTAAAATTCTTTGGAAATCCCATGTACGCAGTCAACACGGCTTTCGTTGGGAAAATATAAAAAAACGCATCGTGATATGCACGAATTTTGTTTTTCGCGAAATCATCGAGAACTTTTTCACGAAAGAATTCTCGGTTCCAAGATTTTTCTCGCAAATTTTTCATTCTGTTCAAAATTTTATTTTTGTTTTCGTAGGGTTTGATGTGTTCAGAATTAAATTTTATTTGTGTGAAGGGGGACACTTTCTGATTGAGAGCGATTAATGATTTTTTGTCGTACACATATCTGACTTTATTCGTGTTATTTATGTCAGTCAGTAAAAACACTTTATTTTGTATTTTACTATTTGTTGTCGGTAAAAAATTAGAACTAATAAACATTGGCCCGTTCGATTCCACTCTCTTCGCTGGTCGCTGTGGGCTCGGTGACCCATATTTATCGCGCATGCGCTTGAGTGCCCCTGGAGACATCTGTCTCGGTTTACGCGGGGGACTCATCACACCTTGACGACCCAACCATTCAAGTTCTCGAGCTTCTAGTGGACGACCAAGCAAACCATTTCGCCCCCCCAAGAATAATTCTGGATTATTCATGTTCCTGATTTGTTGGTTAGTAATGTTTTGACGATACATTTGTCGATACGAGTTTTTTATTTCCTGGTAAAAAGCCTCCTTGGAGAGCGCGCCGACGTCGTTGAAGTTCAGTATTCGTGGGTCTGGGCGAGGCGTCATGCGCACCATACGTGTTCCTCGACGCGGTGCGTTGTTCATCACTTATAATGGACTACTAAAATAAACTTAAAGTTTTTACTAAATTAATAAACAATGGTGGATGCCTTTCTAAAATCCGCGGTTTTCATCACTGACGTTGAAGAGGCGTGTAACTACGTGGAAGTAGAGTACACGAAGTATGTCGTTGGTGAAAATCGGTACGAAACTTTTGTGGATTATTTTAACACGACACCCGCGGGGGATTGGGTGGAAATAACATCTCTCAAACAAAATATTCTTTTGGAAAAGTTTTTAGATACGATGTTGGTGAAGAACACCGAAGTCCTTCAGAAAATGTGTGAACTGGTCCTGGACAAGGCGCAGTGTTCGACGCGGCTCATGTACACTTCAAAAATCTTGGCGCCTTCGTTCATCCCCCCAGTCGTGGACCTTCGTTTCAGCTGGCAGCGCACACTCGTGGATGATTTTTGCATGGAAGTGCTTCCCGAAATCGTGTACCACTGCAATGACGATAGGAGACTCGAAAAGTTTTTTAACGTCGTACGATTGATACAACAAGAGCAACAAGAATGATGAAAATAATGAAACCAACCATTCCATTACGCGTTTTCACGTCGTTCGCCTTGATCATTTCTTCAATCTTGACTCGCTCTTCTTGTCGGGTCCACCCGTAGTCGATATTACGCTTCGGGTGCACCGCGCGCCCGAGTGGACACGGCGGTTCGCGCCCCCCTGTGCAGAAATCAATGGTCTTATCACCCGCCGTCCTGGCAATTTCGCAGATTGGGCTGAGCTTCGGGTGCTCGATATCACTCTTGGTGTTGACTTCTTTCGTGTAGTCGGCAAATTCAGGCGTCTGTCGCACACCTCCTGGTAGGGAGAAATCGTGGACGACAAACGGGTTGACGTCGTTGATAGTCGCATCATCGCATAACATGTACTTGCTCATGTCTTTCTTTATTTAATACAATATTTTTTGTGGTTCAACTTTATCTGATGTTGTTCCCACATTTTGTCTAAATCTACGTTCAGCATGTGCGCCAATTGGAACAGGTAAGAAAAAACATCACCCATTTCCATCATGACATCGGTGCCTCTTTCCTTTTTTAAACCAGTCTTTTTAAAAGTTTTCTTGTACTGACGAATCGCCGAGGCGAGTTCGCCAACTTCTTCGGACAAAAGCAACCAAACGGTGTCCACGTTCGCTTTGTCCCAACCCTTTGATTTACATACTTTTTCAGTCTCAGACTTATAATAGTTCAACATGCATTATAAAAGTATCTCGGCTTTAACTTTTTCAATTAAAAACTCCCAGTTGTCTTGAGTGCATCACGTCGTTGTAAAAATGCACACAGGACCCTGGACGGCGTGCGAACATAAGAATTTCCTTTTAGGACTTTCTATATATGGTCGTGGTCGTTGGGCTAAAATTAGTAAAAAATTTGTTCGCACGCGCTCCCCCACGCAAGTAGCTTCTCACGCACAAAAACATGAAAAAAGAATGCAGAACATGTCACCTAGAAAAAGAAAAAGTATTTTTGATGTCGATGTCGTGAAACCAGTGCCGACGTATCCAGGGCCTCAGTGGGCGGAACGTTTGAAATCTATGGAAATCATTCATCGCCAAAACCAACTTTCGTGTTCAGGTCAATCTTCTTTCCGTAAGTGGACGTGTTGATAGGCTGCGCGAGCGGCGTGGCGATGGTATCGATATCCTTGACGTACGCCAGGTATTGAGCGACACCCGTCTTCACCTGACCAACCGCGGTGTCGATGACGATGGTGTTCATCATTTTCACTTGTTCGTTCGTAGACGAGTAGTGGTCTCCGGAGTTGTTAATGAAGACGTAGCGCATTAAAGTTTTCAGGTCATCGCTGTTCTGATAATCAATCTTAATGCCCGTGAGTTGTTTGAACTTTTCACGAATGCCACGCTGAAGAAGGTCCTGGTTGAACTCGGAAAAATACAGGGTATTCAGGGGCGTGGCACACTGCTTGATTGTGTTCAGCTGAATGTTTTCACACATTTAGTATAAGTCAGGAAAATAATATTTGTATCTAATATATGTTGGTCCCCTCTGACTACGACGAAGCTTACTCTGGGAAGCTCCAAAATATCGAGCCCATTCCGTGCCAACCCCCTTCGTGTTTCGTGAACTCGTACGCACCGGTCGCGAAGCCTGGTGAATCCGGGCCGTTCTTCGTGAACACGTATTTGATGCAGCCGAACCGCAAGCAGGAAGTGGCGGGGTCCGTGTCCGTGCGCGCGGCGGATTTTGTGTGCACCACTGAAGCAAATATGTAATTAAAAATTTAACCCCTTTATTATACAAACCCTCGACTATGAGAATCACCAAGAGAAATGGTCGCGTTGAAGACATGAAATTTGATAAAGTCACTACCCGTATCTCCAACCTGACACATGGCCTCTCTTCAGCGTGTGACTCAACCAAAGTCGCCCAACAAGTATTCAGCAGCATGTACGATGGAATCAAAACGCAAGAGATCGACACGCTGTCGGCAGAAATCTGCATCGGCATGATCACGAGCGACCCAGACTACGAAGTGCTCGCGACGCGCATCGTGGCGTCTAACATTCAAAAGCAGTGCCCGAAAAACTTTGTGATGGCGATGAAAAATCTTCACAAAGCAGGGGTCGTCACCGACGAGGTCGTTCGCGTCGCCGAACAGGTCAAAGAACACATCAAACCGGAAAGGGATTTTATATTCGGGTACTTTGGACTTAAAACTCTCGAGAAGAGCTATCTTCAAAAAATCGGTGAAAAACTTCAGGAGACGCCGCAGTACATGTTCATGCGCGTGAGCATCGGCATCCACGGGGATGATTTACACGCCGTCCTGGAGACGTACAACCACATGTCGCAGGGTTACTTTGTGCACGCGACCCCAACGCTCTTCAACGCAGGCACGCCTCGACCACAGATGAGTAGTTGTTTTCTCATCGCCAACAAAGAAGACAGCATTGATGGAATTTATAAAACACTCACCGAATGCGCGCAAATCAGCAAATGGGCGGGGGGAATCGGCTTACACGTCCACGACGTCCGAGGTTCTGGCTCGCACATCAGGGGCACGAATGGTAAGTCGGATGGCATCATTCCGATGCTTCGTGTATACAACGCAACCGCGCGCTATGTGAATCAGGCGGGGAAGCGTAAAGGTTCTTTCGCGGTGTACCTCGAACCATGGCACGCGGACGTCATGGACTTTCTCGAGCTCCGGTTGAATCAGGGGGATGATGAATCTCGGTGCAGAGACCTCTTCACCGCGATGTGGTTGCCCGACCTGTTCATGAAGAGAGTTGAAGAGGGTGGGCAGTGGTCGTTGTTCTGCCCTGACGCGGCGAAAGGGTTGTCTGATTGCTACGGGGAAGAATTTGAAAAGTTGTACACAAAGTACGAAGAGGAGGGATTGGCGAAAGAAACGATTCCAGCGGCGGACGTGTGGAGAGCCATTTTGAAAAGTCAAACGGAAACTGGGACGCCTTATATGTTGTTCAAAGATGCGTGCAACAAAAAAAGCAATCAAAAAAATTTAGGTGTCATTAAGAGTTCAAACTTGTGTGTGGCACCTGAAACAAAAATATTGACGAGCGAAGGTTATAAAGTTATTTCAGAGTTGAAAGACAAAGAGGTTCAGGTGTGGAATGGGGAAGAATTTTCAAATGTCACGGTTTTACAGACTGGGGTCAATCAGAAACTTGTCAATGTGAAAACCAGTCGCAATCTCTCTCTGCGATGTACGCCATACCATAAATTCTGGATTGTTGGTCGTGATGAACCAATCGAGGCACAACATCTTGAACCTGGTATGAAAATTATCAAACATTCTTTGCCAACGTTGAACACTGGTGACAAAGAGATGAAATATGCTTATACTCACGGCATGTTTTGCGCGGATGGGACTACTTCCGATGTTGGTGAAACAAAAAGATGTAAATTCAGTGCAAAAGAAAATGGTTTGTGCATGAGGCATCAAATGTGCATCAAAGAATATGACGACGATGGAAAATGTCAAGCAAATTCATACACTGAACAGAAATATTTGGATTTATACCACGACAAAATGAACTTATTGCCACATGTTTCTTATGATTACGCAAATACCGATGAAAAATACAATCGTATGAGACTGCGACTTCCGAAAGACATGGATGAAAAATTCTGCGTACCACTTGAAAAATATTCGATTGCATCAAAACTTCAATGGCTCGCGGGGTTGATGGATGGTGATGGATGTGTGATTAGACACGCGGGTGGAAGAGGTGTATCTGTTCAAATTACTTCTATTCACTACGAATTTTTACGCGATATATTGCTCATGCTACAAACTCTTGGCGTACAAAGCAGAATAAATGCAGCGCAAAAGGGTGGTACTCGAAACTTGCCAGGTGGTTCATATGAATGCAAAGCTCTGTGGAGACTACTCATTCCAAGCGGTGGCGTTGAACATTTGAAAAATCTCGGAATTAAACCGTATCGTTTAAATATCGATACGTCTGAGAGACCTAACCGCCAAGCTCTTCACTTCGAAACTATCACGTCTGTTGAAGACCTCGGAGAGACGTCCGATACATTCTGTTTTAACGAACCTCTCAGACACAGAGGTATCTTCAATGGTATTTTGACTGGCAATTGCACTGAAATTTTGGAGTACACCGACAAAGATGAAACCGCGGTGTGTAACTTGGCCTCCATCGCGCTGCCAAAGTTTGTCGACCCAGAGACGAAGACGTTTGATTACGACGCCCTTCACAAGGTGACGAAGATTGTCACAAAGAACCTCAACAAGGTCATCGACCGCAACTACTACCCCACACTGAGCGCGAGACAGAGTAACATGAGACATCGTCCCATCGGCATCGGTGTGCAGGGTTTGGCCGATGCGTTCAATCTGTGCAAACTTCCATTTGACTGCGAAGAGTCGAGAATCATGAACGCGCACATATTTGAAACCATGTATCACGCGAGTTTGGAAGCGAGTTCTGACATGGCACAGGCGACCCATTCGTATCCAACCTTTAAGGGAAGTCCCGCCAGTGAAGGCATTCTTCAGTTCGACATGTGGGAAGGCGAAACAATGTTCAGTGGTCGGTATGACTGGGATGCGATGCGACTCAAAGTGAAAACTCACGGCCTCAAAAATTCCCTACTTCTCGCGCCCATGCCGACGGCGAGTACGGCGCAAATTTTAGGGAATAACGAGTGTTTCGAACCTTACACGACAAATATTTATTTACGACGCACTCTCGCTGGGGAGTTCGTCGTGGTCAATAAAGCACTCGTGGAAGACTTGAAAAATCTCGGTCTCTGGTCCAAGGCCATGAAAGACCTCCTCATCAAAGCAGACGGCTCTGTGCAGAACATCACAAACATTCCAGATGACATCAAAGAGAGGTACAAGACGGTTTGGGAGATTAGTCAGAAATGTCTCATCGACATGGCTGCTGACCGAGGACGATTTATCTGTCAAAGTCAGAGCATGAATTTATTTCTGTCGAGTCCCACGTTCAGTAAACTCTCGTCGATGCACATGTACAGCTGGAAAAAAGGACTCAAGACTGGGATGTACTACCTCCGTTCAAAGGCAAAGGCGAAGCCTATTCAATTCTCTCTCGACATCGAACCCGAGTGCACGGTCTGTTCAGCTTAAAGTTTAAAAGTCATTATTTTAATAAAAAGCCATGATTAAGTTTACCGAACTTCCCGAACATGTAGAAATTGGCAGTTATAAAAATAAAAAAATCGTCATCACCAACAAGGAGGGTGGATATCTCCGAGTGCAAGCCCCTCGGTTGTACATGCCTTTCGGTATTTGTGGTTTCACCCCCGAAGTTGGACCGACGAAATACACGCTCGACATGGCGTTGACGGGCTTCGACGAAGATGGTGGGTACGTCCAAAAGTTCTACAACACTCTACGACACGTCGAAGACATGATCATCGAGGCTGTCGTTTCACAGAGTGAAATTATTTTCGACAAACAGATGACCAAAGAAGAACTGGCACCCATGTTTAATTCAAACATCAAAGAAAACCCGGGTCATCCGCCAAAGTTTCGCGTCAAAGTCGACGTCGACATGAACAACATCATGAAAGCGGATGTCTTCGATGGTAACCGCGAGCGCACCCCTAAAGAGCCGATGACGAATGGTTTGTACTCAAGAAATTCAGGAAGACCCATCATCGAGATGTGTTCTGTGTATTTCTTGAATAGGAAGTTTGGAGTGACTTGGAAACTTCACCAGATTCAAATATTTGAACCAGAGCGTTTGAAGGGTTTCCAATTTAAGATTTAGCCATCAACATCGTGTAGATGATTTGACACTTTTTTAATAATTTACCCTCAATGCGAACGAATTCATCTTTCACACCCATTTGTTTCTTGGCTTCCGCCACGGCTTCGTCCCACAACGCGAGTGTCATTGTTTATTACTACTAGTTTAGATTTTTTCTTGCTTCTTCTCGAACCGAGCCAACTTCTTTTCGTACGCCTTGGTACCTTGTTTCGGCTGGAGTCCAAAGCCGTCCTTCTTCGGCTTGAACACCTTGACTAAGTGCGCCGCGCCTTCGCGCTTCAAGCGGTCCTTGGCCGCCTTCGCCGCGTCCTTGCTCTTGATGCGACCATCCGCTTTGTTAAGGAAAAGATCCTTCTTCATCAAACCGCCACCCGTTTGTTGAGCCGTGCCGTGGAAAACTTCCGCTCTGGAACCAATGCGCTTTTCAAACATTTTTATATAATAGGCTGAGGAAAAAAATAAAATTACATATCCCATTCTGTGTAGTTTTCATCATCGGAGGGGTCTAAAATTTCACACACACTCGGGGGTTTATCTTTGCGCGCGCGCGTCTTCTTCGGTGGTGGCGGTTCAATCCCGTGTTCTCTGTGGTACAGGACTTTATCCCAAAATTCTCGCATGATTGGTAGGTTCGTGTCCCACCACCCCCTATCCCTGTCCACGTGCACGACCACGAATTCCTCACCCTTGGGCCAATTAAAATCTGCAGGCTTGTATTGAATGAAATCACACGTGTCGAGGTCCAAAATTTCCATACAAAGCTGTAGCTGAGGCATGTAATGTTCAGGGACTTCGGGTTTAATTTCGCGCATCATGGGGCACTTGATTTCCACGAGTTTCCCGGATTCCGTGACACCATCCGGTGAGCCCCCGAGCCAGAGATGCACGGGGTGTGGCACGAGTCCTATTTCGTGCACAACTTCGCCATAACGTTCTTCGTAGAGGATGCGCGCTTCGTCTTCGTACTTTTCCCCGTGTCTCGTCGCTTCGTTACCTGTAAATTTTTCCCCAAGTCCACATTTTTTCAATAATAAATCGTGTGGCGTTTGGTATTTGTTGCACCCAATCGCTGTCGCGGCGTCACTGGCCGTGAGCATGTTCCCCCGAAGGGCGAGCCATTCCTCCGACTTTTGCGCGGCGTATTCCCTTTCGATGAGTGCTTTGACGTTTGGATGCATTACTATCAAAAAGAATAAGTTTTTTAACTAGCTTGGTTTTGTGGATAAAAGAATGCTCGCGCCGATTCCTGTTCGGCTTGTTTTTTAGATTTCGCCCACCCCCTTCCAAGAAAACAATTATCTACGTACACATCTATGACGAATACCCCATCTTTGTGATCGGCGATTCTATACTCGGGCAGGGGTAAGTTATTTGTTTGACAATACCGCATCAAGTGGTCTTTGAAATTGTCGTCGACCAGGAGACACTGCATGTTGACGAATTCTGGGTTTTCATAAATACGAAGGATGAATTCTTTCGCGTGTAACAACCCAATATCCATGTAAATGGCACCACACAGGGCTTCAAACACATCCTCTAATATTTTTGTATTTGTAAACCAACCATTTCTCATGCCCTTGTCATCCATGATTATCATCTCACCCAGATGAAGTTTTCGCGCGATAGAGGCTAAGGTTTCCCCGCGCACCAACTTGGTGCGCGCCTTCGTGAGAAACCCTTCTTGTTGTGACTCGTACCTATCAAAGAGCCATTTCGTGACGACAAATCCTAGCACGGAATCCCCGATGAATTCCAAGGTTTCATATGAATGTCTCAAATCATCGTATTGTTTCAAGGCGGATTTATGCGTAAAAGCTTTTTGGTACAGAGATAAATCATTTATTTTTGTACCAACAAGTTTTTCAATATATAACCTGTTGACTTTGGACATGTATACATTACAATAGTATTTTATTTTTTAAGCTTCCACCTTGATGTAGTGCGGGGACAAAAACTTTTGGACGTTCAAGTACGTGATTTGAACATCAGCCGGCGGCTTGAGGAGAGCGCGAAGCGTGTCATCCAAAACAATTTGACGACCATTCTCCGGATGCTTGAGACCCTTGTCAGTGATGTACTTCGTAAGAAACTTGGTGACTTCACTGCGAGAGGCTTGCTCTCCCGCGGCGAGACCCATGAAAGCACGGAGTTCTTCGGAGATGTTTTGCTTGCGGTTGAAGCCGTTGTTCGCAGCGCGAGCTTTGGCCTTTTCACCATCCGGGTCTTCCAACTTCGTCTTAATCTTACGAACAATCTTAGTCAACGACTTGATTTCGGAGCGGAGGTCGGCGATTTCTTGCTTGATGTCTTCCATGGTTGTTTTCTACTTAATTCACGCGTCTTTTCTTTAAGCCATGAAAAGTGATGATATGATAACCAGTAAAATCAATATGATGTTTATGACATTAAACGTCTTCGGCATGTCGATGTCGTCCACGAGTCCAAAAGGTTCTCGCTCCTCTCGGTTACCATCGCGCCCAGGGCATCCTCCAGCACAGCACGCGGTCGGGCAGCTGGTGAAGTTCGCACCTCGCTGGGCGGCGCAGAACTGCTCTTTGCGCGGTGCGCTGGAGCTCTTCAGTGCGTAACACCGACACGCGTCGATGACATCACAATCCAGCTTCATTATTAATTTATAGTTACATAATAATATGGACACTAGGTTATATTCAGATGATACCATTCGCAACTATGTATTGAAAAATCTCTGCAAAAATGACAAGGTTCTCCTAAAATATTACGACGACGACGACGTCGTTGCATTTAGAAAACGTCTCCACGCGCGGCACAAAGACACGGACCTGAAGGACATGCTCAACGTGTACGTGACGGACACAATCAGGGACATCGTGTATAAAATCATTGGTGATTTGTCCGACTACATGAAACCCATGGGCAATTTGGTGATTTCTGGCGGAGATGCGTTTAACATGTATCTCCCACGTTCCGAGCGCGTGGTGACCTCTGACATTGACACGAAGTTTGCCCCCAGGATGAAGTACGACATGAAATTTTTTGGAAAACTCCAGATGATCAAGTTATTGATGTGGGACAAGTTGGGTCAGGTGTGCGTGAAGTTTAATAAAGCCATCAAGGAAAGAATCGCCAAAGATCGTTCTAAATTGAAAAAGTTTCTAGGTGTTTCATTCACAGAAAAAGGTCCGTGGGTCACGAGGAGGTACACGCTGATTAAGAAGAAGAAACTTTCGTCGGGGCGGAACGTGAGTAAAGGCGACGTGCTGATTGATGTCGAGCTCTTCGCCCTCGACCTCAACGTCGGTTGGTTCGACGTCGCCACGGGTAAAGTAAAACAACAACGCATGGGTGGCATCCTAGACATTCCGTTCATGAGACCAGGGGAATTCGGGTTCGACGTGCTCTTCAAATCGCAAACATCGGGCATCACCTACATCAACAGAAACAGCGGCGCCATCGTGAACGACCGCCGCGTGTCCATCGCCAGTCGGGCGTTCTTGATTCACGACGTCGTCTTGATGCAGGAACTGAATTTGCGCCCAGAGAAAAAGAAAAAAGACAGGGTGCGACTCATTAAAATGGCGAAAACTATTTCACCTCATTTTAAATTCAAAGCGTCCGATAGCATTTTCGACATTTATGCCAAGGTGGTGAAAAAAATAAAACTTCCAACGAAAAGAATCATCATGAATGGTCGCGTGAATGTAAACATGGTGAAGCGCGCGAAAGCATTTAAATACGAAGCCTACACAATTCAACCAGACACAGAAAAAGTTGAAAGACAGCTCGTGTATGGGTTGAAAACCTTGGTGCCATTGAAAATAAATGGTTTCGTGAAAACAAACGGGCGCCAGAGATTTGATGTGCATAAAAAACAATGGGTGCAGGATGATTCCAACAGATACATTGGCAATGAATGGAACTATAAACCATCTTTGAACATTAATAAATTAAATTTCGTCAATCAATCCGTGTGGAAAAACATAGAGCTTACAAAGACTTTATATGGATATAAAAAAAGTCGCGACGCCTGGGTGCCTGCGTACGTATTAGAAGAGGCTGCCGCGATTCCATTCGTCGGTTTACAGCGGGGGAAGATTATAGTTTAAAGATTAACCTCGTCATTTATGTAAACAATGCTCTACAACGCCCCAGCAAAAGGTGATGATGGTCTTTACTTCGTCCGAGTGACCAACGACGACAAGAAGAAGTGTTTCGTTCAGTTGAACAAGGTTAAAGTCACTGGCATTTCTGGTGCGGAAGTGACCATCGACCCCTCGTCGGCGAGCAACAAGAAGAAGATTACCACCATCGATAAACAAAACCTCCAGGCGGCAAAAGATAACGCCGTGGTTTGGTTCGGGAAGGACATGACCGCGGATGCGCTCAAGGCGGCGTATTCTCACGCCGAACTCGTGGCCGACCGCATCCCCCCGACGAAGGTGTTCTCACCCGACCAGGAGGTTGTCGATTTTTCCACCCTCGAACTCGGTCGCGAATGTTCCATGATTCTTGAATATTCGGGCATGTGGTTCGCGAAGAAGGCATTCGGACCCGCGTTCAACCTCGTGCAGGTCAAAATTCACCCCGAGCCGGTCAGGTCTGAATACCCAGAGGAGTACGCCTTCGTCGAAGAAGAAGAGGACCAAGAACCCAGCCCAGAACCGGTGGTCGAGGTTGCACCCGAGGCCGAAAATGTAGATGCCCCCCAAGAAGAGGCGGCACAGGAATAAAAAAAAATTGTGTAATAGTAATATAAAGCAGGATGAAGGTTAACAGCCGCACCAGAAATATTTTGATGTTGGCGAGCATTGCGGTGCTCGTTTATTTATTGTTCAACATGAACAACAAGTCGGCGTATACGCTCAAGGAACGCGACTTCATGGAGATTGAGCAAGCTGGCCCGGGGCCGAGCGCCGTGGCTGAGCGTATGCCGCAGCAGGCCGCTGGCTGTCAAATGAACGCTGGTACGGGCTTGGCGTCCTCCCTGTTGCCGCGCGAAGTCGCTCAGGGTGAGTTTGGCGAGTTCAGCCCGGAAGATCTCTTGAAGGGTCAGAATTTCTTGGAACCGCGTCAACAAATTGGCTTCCCGGAGAGCATCGGTGGCGCCCTCCGCAACGCGAACCAACAAATCCGCTCCGACCCGCCGGCGCCTAAGCAGCCGTACGTGTGGAACAACTCCACCATCGTCCCAGACACGATGCAACGTGACCTCTGCTAAGTAATTTAAAGATTAGCGTGTTTTAGTACTTATACATCATGTCATCCACAGAAGAACTCTCTGAAAGTGTTTCCAGGCTCGTAGAACTCAGTACGCAGATTGGTGAAGCTAAATCTGATATTAAGATTCTCGTCCAGGCTGAAAAGGCTTTGAAAGAACGCGTGAAAGGTCATATGGTGCACCAGGGCATCGACACAATTAATTTGAAAAAAGGCAAGATAGCCATCAGAAAGACCACGAAAAAGAAGGTTATGTCTAAAAAGCATCTCCTCGATGGCCTCGTGGAATACTTTCAGGGCGACCAGGCGAAGGTTGACGCCATCGTGGAATCGATTCAATCGAAATTAGGTACCACCGAAAGCACTTCTATTTCTTTGACGGGTATAAAAGAGAAGAGCTCTAATTAAGGTAAGTAATACTAATGGTGTGGTCACAATACGTCTACGAAGCATCCGTGGGACTTGACGTGGACACCACATCCGCCGTCTACAGCAGTGACGACGATGAACATCACGTTACTCTGAATATATGCGATTGGGAACTCCAATATTCAGATGAACTCTGGGACCTGTGGGACCTCCTGAAAATGTTTTTACGCGATGCGTATCTGGACAACGTACTGCTCACGCGCGACTTTTGCACGTACAATGATTTCGTTGAATTTTGTTACGAATCTCACTATGACGTCGAAGAATACACAGGCGCGGTGCCTTTTCACCACAATCTTCGATATATTTGGCAAGTCATGTGGAATGAGATGAAATATTTGGAATTTGCTCCAGGCGCAAACTATTCACATTTCGTGTCGTGGGTTGTTGACCATTCCGGTATAAATAATCTCACCATATAACAAATGCTCCCCGACATCACGTCTCCGAAAGTTGCTCTCCCAGCCGCCCTTTTTCTTGCGCTCAGCCCTGGCGTGCTCCTCACGACCACGGGCAAAGACGTCAAGTTTGGAAACCGAAATACCAGTCAAATGGCTGTGCTTTTCCACGCGTTGGTCTTCTTCCTCGTGTTCTCTCTCGTCGCTCGCGCCATGAACTTGGTGTTGACGCAGACCGATCTCATCGTGACGACGGCGTTGTTCATTATTCTCAGCCCGGGTATGTTACTCACGCTCCCCCCTGGTTCCGCTGGCGTGCTCACCTCGGGCCAAACCAGCTTGGCCGCGTCGGTCACGCACACCTTGGTCTTCGCGGTCGTCTTTGCGTTACTTCGCAAGCAATTTCCTCAATTCTATTAAGTAAGGGACACAAGATGAAATACTTGTGTTTAGGTCCGGCATCCATGGGTATCTATGCCATGATAGGTACACTTAAAGCACTGGAACCAAAACTCTGTGACGTGAAGGAAATCTCTGGAGCATCAGCGGGTTCTATTCTGGCACTCTTCTTATCACTCGGGATGTCTGTTGATGAAATTTTAGAAAAATCTTTAGAAGTAGATATCCCCAAATTTGTTAAGTTGAGTCTCGCGTGTTTCATTAACAAATTTGGTTTTGTAGAAATGGGACCCATACGGGAATTGCTGGTACAAATCTGTGGATGCGATCCAACTTTTCGTGAACTTGATACAAAAATACACATAGCCGCGTACTGCTTGAACACGACACAAACTGAATACTTTTCAAAAGACACACACCCAGACATGAAAGTCATAGATGCCGTGCTGATGAGCATAGCGATACCGATGATTTTTGCATCTGGGAAATATAACGGAAGGACATACATCGATGGAGGGACCATAGAAAAATACCCACTCTCGCCGTTCATTGGTAAAAAACAACACGAGATTGTTGCCGTCACATTAAAGATGGAAAAGGTTTATCAGGAAAATATAGAAAACCCACGACAATTCATAGAAGCTCTCGTGCGTTCCACATTGGAACACAGAACACGCGAAGACGTGCTCTGTAAGGTTATGGAAATTAACGTAGGTGAAGTGAACGTGTTCAACTTCAACATGGATTATGAAGACAAAGTGAAACTTTTTAACATAGGATATGGTGTAATAAAAAAATTGTAGAGTAATTATATATCATGAATGTGTGTGACCCAAACACTAGTTATGAAGACATAAAAAAACGCGTAGAAAGAAATGTTGGACGTCCACTCAACATGTCCAGGAAACAATTGTGTGAGTTGTACACCAATATTCAACAGGATAGACTTCTGTCACCCCCGTTGGTCATGACTACCGATAGGTCGTACATGCTCGACAGAAAGTCGCCTTTCACACAAAGGAACTACGAAGTCCTTTTCGACCGCAGTTCCAAAAAGTCTCAACTCAAGAGACTGGCGACCAAAGTCGGCGCCCTCAACAACCCGAACGACACCAAAGAACAAATCAAATATGCGATTTTCGCCAAATTGAGAAGTTTGGGAGTCAGGGAACCTGTGAAATTGAGTAAAATACCGACGCTCAAGAAAAATACAGGAGTCATCAACTTGGTGAATGTTAACAGAAACTTGAACGTCACCAAGAACACGCGCTTGAACAACGCCAATGTGAACAAGAACACGCGCTTGAACACCAACAAGAACTTGAACACCAACGTGAACGTCAACAAGAACTTGAACGCCAACGTGAACGTCAACAAGAACTTGAACCTCAACGTGAACGCCAACAGGAACCTCAACGTGAACGTGAACGAGAACCGGAACCTCAACGTCAACGAGAACCGGAACACGGGAGTACCTAAAAGAGGTACCCTTTTCAAACCGGGATTTGTTCCAAATTTCATTAAATCGCGTCAACAATCTTCAACAGCGTCGAGTCCGGCGCCAGTCGCCGAGCGCGTGGCGAGAAAGAATAACTCAACGAACGCACGGCCCATCATGCGCGCGATGAACGCCCCATCCACGCAAAGAAATGAGCCATCGGTGACGAGCCGCCCCCCGCCAGCACCCATCTTCGTTGAGCGCCGCGCCGCACCACCCGTAGTCGCGGTCAACACACGTGAATCTCAAAACGCCACGAAAAAGGTTGCGGAAAGAAAAGAACTTCAAAAACATTTGAATTCTTTGACAAATCTTTCCGTGGAAGACGTGGATGAATATGTGTCTCGTTTACAATCTAACGTTGCATCTCTCAAAAATTTGAAAAATTCATCGATGAAACAAAATGAAGTATACCGCAAAAGAAAGGAGCAAATTCGTCAAAAGTTGAAAAACTTTGAACAACAAATGACGATGACGCAAAAGAACATCTATGAAGCGCGTCTCAACTCCATTCCTCGCGGTAAGACGCGTTCGTATCTCAACAACATCGAGAGTGACATCTTGAAGGACATGAACACGTCTAATGTTTTGAGAAAGAGGTCCCAAATTCGTAAAGAATTTGTTGAAAATGGCATGAACAAAGAAAAGTTGAACGCAAAGTACAAAGAACTTTATAACAAATATTCTGGTAGAAACCGAGAAGCATTGAATAAAGTATACAATTCTCTGAAAAATATGCGACCAACGATTCAGACGAATGCCAACGCTCTCACGAGAATGCAAGTGTTGCAAATGTTGAACAAAAACAAACGACAACGCGAAGAACGTCAGATTTCTGCTGAGATTTCTCAACTGACAAAGGCATTCAACAACGCCGCTCGTAGCAACGCGCAATCAAAGATGAACAACCTTCAAAAGCAACTCATGAATGCTCAACGAAAACGAGTGGCGTCTCTGGAACAGGAATTGTCGCAAACGAAAAACCTGTCTCGGCGCATATCCAACCCGGTCGAACAAGTTAAGATGCAAAATGACATCGAACGCCTGGAACAACAATTGAGCACCGCAGAATCCGCTACATCCCGCGTGGAGAATGAGGTCACGCAAATCGAACAACGCGCCGCTAAGAGACGACGTCAAAACACTGAAAATAGTGCAGCCATGAACGCCGCGAATGCAGCTGAAGCGAGAGCTGCTGCCGCGAAAGCGAATGCGCTCGCAAAATCTGAAGAAAGAAAACGCGCGGAAGCTGAGCTGGCATCCATGCGAGAGATGAAAACGGAGGCACAGCGCGAGGAACGTCAGAGAAAGATGGAAGAACTTGAACAAAAGAAGAAGGAAGAACGCAACGCTCGCGAAGCGCAACGAACCGCCAATGAACAAAAACGCACGGAACAGCGCAACGCTCGCGAAGCGCAACGAGCCGCGAATGAACAAAAACGCACGGAACAACGAGCTGCGAATGAACAGAAACGCGCGGAACAGCGCAACGCCCGCGAAGCGCAACGAGCCGCGAACCAAGAGCTAAGAAATCAACAAACTAATCTTCTTCAGCGCGAACGACAAAAGCGTAAAGAACTCGCGCGCGAGATGGAAGTCGACGAAGCGTACGTCAACCGATACGTCGTTGGAAACCTGAACAATGTCAACAAAAATTCCATGCGCGCGAAAGTTCAAAAGGATAAGAATTTGGCACGACTTTTGAAGACGCGCGTGAAATACATTGAACCCGCAAAGTACAACGCCCTTCTGAATAAGGCTAAGATTGATAAAATTGCGTCGAACATCGGTGTGAATCGTTCATACGTCACGGAGTTCATGAAAAACTATCAACAACTCGAGAACAACACAAATTCTATGAAACTTCGTACGAATTTGAAAAATAAAATCACAAAGGACAAGGTTGTTGCACAGCTTTTGGGTCAGTCTTCCGTGCGATTCATCAAGGAAGAAAATTACAATCGTGAGATGCAGAGAGCTCAACAAATTAAGAATGACAAAAATCTCCAACAAAAGATAAAGTCCCTCGCCCGTGAAGGGGGCGTGAGCACGTCCTACGTGATGGCATACATGGCTGCGCAAGGGAAAAATACAAACGTGAATAAAAATGCATTCAAGGCTAAAGTGAACAAAGACAAGCAACTCGCGGCGAGTGAGGCGAAGCGCGGGGGTTTGGCTCGAAGATTCCTCGGAAACAAAGTTGAATACGTGCCAGAAAACGCGTACAACGCACGGGCGAAGCAGGCAGCTAACACGAAGAGCTTGGAGTCTTTCTTGAAGAATACGGGAATCCCCAAGAACTTTTACAACGCACACGTCGCAGCCACTGGTCAAAACGTAAACACCTTGAATAAGCAAAATATCGTGAACAAGTACGCAAAGGCGAGAGAAATTTCCGAGTTCACGAAACAACCATTGAAGTATCCCACGAATATGAATCAACTCAATAAAAATTTGAATGTTTTCCGTAAGAAGGTGTCGAACGATAAACTCATTGAAGTCTTGGCCAGAAACACAAAGACTACGACAGACTACGTGAAAAAATACATCACCAACGCTGGAATGACACTTCAAAACTTTGTTCAAAACAAAAACAAACAACAAGAAATGAAAAATAAATACAGAAATGAACAGGAAAAAGCGTTCGCAGCTAAAACAGGCGTGCCCCTCGGATATTTGAATCAATATAAACAGGCGAAGGGTACAAAGAATGTCAGTTTAAATAACGTGGCTGCGACTTACAAAAAGAGACAGGAGTTGGAAAGAAATGAAAAAACTGGGAAAGAATTTTTGAATTACCTCACGAATGAACAACTCAATGCGCGAACACTTCGCGCGCAGCAACAAAAAGGTTCTGAACGAAAACTTGAAAAAACCAGGGGCTTGTTGAGAAAACGTGCGAAGAAGGTGGGTCTCACCAATATCAACCTCACCAACACGAACGCCGCGGAAGCGGCCATTCAGAGCGCACAACGAGAAAAGGGTGCCCAACTAAAACTTGAACAAACCAGGGAGAGGTTGAGAAAACGTGCGAAGAAGGTGGGTCTCACCAATATCAACTTCACGAACACGAACGCGGCAGAAGTGGTAATTCAGAAAGCAGAACGCGACGCGGAACGTGCGCAACGAGAAAAGGGTGCCGAACAAAAACTTGAACAAACCAGGGACAGGTTGAGAAAACGTGCCAGGAAGGCGGGTCTCGCCAATGTCAACGTCACCAACACGAACGCGGCGGAAGCGACCATTCAGAAAGCAGAACGCGTGCAGCTGGAAGCCAGGAAGCGAGGTATCAAGAAGTTGAACTCTGAATTTATTCAAAAGGCGCTCAACATGAACAACGCACAACTCAGTGAAGCATTCATCGTGAGAAAGTTGAAAGGTATGGGGGTGAACAACGCGTGGATTGGAGCGTACAAGGCGGAAAGAGGTGTGAATGTCCTCACTAACGACGTGTTCAGAACGGCTGAACGCCAACTCATGATGTTGAAAAATGAAGGTGGTAAAAATTTGGTGTTTTTGAATAAAGAGGGACAGCTGAAAAAGGCTGATGCTTTGTATTTGAAGTCCTACATCACACAGGTTGCGAAGACCTATGAAATCTCGGAAGATGAAGCACAGGAAACAATTCGTGAATTGCTCCCCGTTAAAAACAACACGACCAAACTTCGCGATGCGGGTGTGAAACGAAACATCGACGCTCAGATTGCTACAAAATACAAGAATAAAAGAGAATTTTTGAACGCGAAAAAGACTGCACAAGACACCATCCAAAAGATGGAAACTTCTAAACTCGTAACCTCTAAGAAAAATTTCATTGACGCAATCGCCGCGGCGACGAATAAGTCGACCATCAACAAAATTATGAAGAATGCAAGAAAAGAGTACAACACCGGGAAAAGGGTGAAAGTCATTCCCGTCGTCGAAGATAACTCCAACTCCAACGAAGAAAATGCGGTGGTTCCCTACGGCCCTGAAAATACTAGGACAAGACGCATTGGATTCCGACTGGGACAGTTCAAGAATAAGGTTATGCAACTCGCACCGTCGCGGGAGAAGATGCCTGCACTCCCCGCACCACCACAAGCAAACATGCGTAAAGTTCTCAAGCAACAGGCGAAAGCGAGAACGGCCGCACTCCCCGCACCAGCACAGGCGAAAGCGAGAACGGCCGCACTCCCCGTACCAGCGAACAACAAGTTCGTGAACGCGAAAGATACATTTAACAACGACACAAAATCAGAATATGGTAATGCTCAACAAAACTCACCACAATTCAGAAATAAAAGAAAACCAGAAAACAATGGACAGACGCGAAAGGCTGCGAAAGGTGATAAGGGACAACGCATCGTCCCCACGGGTAAGGAACTGGTAACAGTAGGTACCCGTAAAAATGTGAACTTGGTGGCCGCTTGGAAGTTGCCTCCCGTGAAGGCGAAGCGTCCGGTTCCTGCGCAGACTAGTCAAAACCAGGCTGGTATGGGTGTGGCTAGTTTGATAAAACGCTTCGAAAAGGCGGGGAAAGCGGTTGAAAAGGCGGAGCGTCGACGTTAGAAATAATATTTGTTATGTAATAATGAACTCCATCAACAAACCCGTGGTACGCATCCCTTTGCGACAAAATATTTCACTCGCCGTGTTCGGATACAAAGACGTCGCGAAGATGTCCAAGTTGGCTCGACACCGAGCACTTGGGCGAGCGGTCAAGGCAGGGGAGCCCCCTCTCGGTTTGTTCCGTCGTCTCAACGCTTTGATGATTTTTTTCAAGAACAGCAACCCCCGTTTATCGAAACTTTTCAAGTCGGACAGGAACTGGGTGAAGTTAAAGTTTTTGGGCAATTAATTGGTAAGTATGGCATGTGATGTGTGTTGTGAACAATTTAATAAAATAAATCACAAAAAGGTGTCATGTTCTTTTTGTGATTTAGTCGCGTGTCGGACGTGTTGTCATAAGTACCTGTTGTCCACGATGGAGGAACCACACTGCATGGGATGCAAGGCTCGGTGGGACCGACAATTCGTGGACACGTGGTGCACGCAGAAATTCAGAAACACGGATTTGCGTAAACACAGGGAATACGTGTTATTCGAGCGGGAAAAGGCGCTGTTCCCCGAAACCCAACCACACGTGGAGCGAATTTTGAAGATGCGAGACCTTCGTATCATCATTCAAGATGTGCGTTCGAGACTCATACGCATGTACAATCGCTACGGCGTCACCATTCCAGTCAGGGATGAATCGCATTTCGAAAGACACCCGGACTTGTTGGAGTTGCACGAAGTGTACACGAATCATTTAATAGAGTACGAAGAGTTGCGAACGGGTTACGTGCCCGTCGCGGAACAGGGACGGAAATTCGTGCGAAAATGTCCAACCGGTGCATGTAAAGGTTTTTTAGACGAAACGTGGTATTGTGGAATGTGTCGAAACATATTTTGTGAAAAGTGCAATGAAAACATTTCGGATGAACACGAATGTGACCCCGAATCGGTGAAGACTATGGAACTTTTAAAAAGAGACACGAAACCGTGTCCATCGTGTGGGGAAATGATTCAAAAACTCGAGGGGTGTGCTCAGATGTGGTGTCCCTCGTGTCACACCGCGTTCGATTGGAGAAATGGTGTCATTGAATTAGGGCGAATCCACAATCCGCATTACATTGAATTTAAACGTAGACAAAATTCACTGAATAGGGAAAATGGAGACATTCCATGCGGTGGTTTACCATCGTACAGGGAGCTCAGAGAACGCGATGCCGAGCGATATGATTTGTTACAGCTGCGCATGTCGTTGCTACGCGTGGAGTCGGAGTTAAACTGGCGCTGGCAGGAGAACACGGATACTCGGTACATTCGCATTTCATACATGATGAATGAAATCACTGAAGATGAATTCAAAACGGAACTCCAACGAAGGGATAAGCAAAATGCAAAGGCTCGAGATGTATCGCAGATATTTAGAATGTTTTTCGATACGTGTTCAGATGAATTGCGTCAGTACATGTTAGGTAAAGACCCAGAGGACGTCCGAAGCATCGTCGTGCCACTCATAGAGTACACGAACGAAATCATCACATCCATACACAAGAGGTATAGCTGTGTGACACCATATCATTTAGAAAAAATATAACTATAATGTAATGATAATTGTATTGGCTCTAATACTTTTAGTATATTTTTTATTACCCCGATATCAACACCCAGTTGTATTTCATAACATGTTAACCGACGACGAGTGCGAGTACATCAAGAAAGCGGCTCTACCAAAGTTGCAACCGTCCACCGTCGGTGGGAATCACCAGGTCGTGAAGAGCATCAGGGAGAGCGACACCGCGTGGTTAGATACACGGGACCCGGTCGTGGCGGATGTCATTAAACGTTGCTTAAAGCACGTCGACCGACCATTCAAAAATTGCGAAAAACTGCAAGTGTTGCGGTACAAACCAGGTGGGTTTTATAAACCCCACTACGACGCGTTCGAACACGGCGTGAATCCGAGAATGTACACGTTCATCTATGCATTGAACGACGATTACGAAGGCGGGGCGACATCTTTTCCGCGAATCAAAAAGGAATACAAATTGAAGAAGGGCGATTGTCTTCTCTTTGAAAACCTGGACAACTACGAACTCATCACGGGGAGGGCGTATCACGGCGGTAGACCCGTCACGCGTGGGGAGAAGTGGGTGTGCAACTTGTGGGTGCACAAGCACCCGTACGATGGTGAACAATGAGAGCTCCTGCCTGGAATCGAACCAGGGTTAATGGATTCAAAGTCCATTGTGATAACCGCTACACTACAAGAGCTTAAAATTAACACCCATTTATTAGATGAGTGAGAGTCCCCAATGGAGGACATTAGAAAAACGCACAATTTCTTTAAGCGAGAAATTATCGAATCAATCACCGATGGTCGCGACAATCCTTCGGTGCTCGACGTCGGGTGTGGATTCGGTGGGGACCTTCAGAAGTGGAAACACGCGGGCGTGAAGAATCTAAGCATGTGTGACCCGAGTGCGCGGGCTTTACAGGAAGCGAAGTCGCGGGCACAGGGTTTGAAGATGCACGTCAACTTTTACGAAGGGGACATCAGGGGGTGTCCTAAAAACAGAACGTATGACATCATCTGTTATAATTTTTCATTACATTACATATTTGCATCTGAAAAATTATTTCACGAAAGCATCAGAGAAATCAAAAAAAGAATCAAACAGGGGGGAACCTTAGCTGGCATCATTCCAGATTCCGACACCATAGTGATGCGCACACCATACCAAGATGATTTGGGCAACTTTTTCCTTTTGAAACTGAGTCCCCAAGGGGGGTTTGGTGAAAAGTTATTCGTAAACCTGGCGGACACCCCTTATTATGAAGACGGCGCGAAAGCAGAGCCCGTGGCGTACAAGGATAAATTGGTGACGACTTTAGAATCGCAAGGTTTCCATTTAGTGTATTGGGGACCACTCACGGGACACAAGGTGACCCAGATGTACTCGAAATTTATATTTACTTATAATAGAAAATGATAGCCTGGATTTTACTTGTCCTCGTGAACATCTATCTTTTCAGGACAACACACGAACCCCCCGAACTCGTGGCTGTGCGCGAAAAATACACCACTCTCCGCGAACACCTGATAAAAACGGGAAAATATCCCATGCTTCACGACGCCAAGCCGATCACCGCGTACTATCGCATGTGGGATGGTTCTCTCGGATTTAACGTGAACAAGGGATTTGAGCTCGGTGTGTGTATCGACGGTGAAGTCAATGAAATTTTTCACATATTACTTCACGAATTAGCGCACTGCACCATTCCAGAGTACGATCACAGCGATGCGTACTGGAATAATTACATAGACATCAGGAACATCGCCATAGGTCTCGGCATTTATGAAAAGATTCCCAAACGAACTAATTTTTGCGGTAAAGATGTTCAGGACAGGTGAAAACTTTTTATTTACTTTACTATATACTAAGAGATGGCGATCACACCTCCCAAAGATTTATACATGGCAATTTTCTATTGGCTCGTCGTGTACTACGTGACGCTCCTCCCCGTTCTCGTCAAACGCTACGAAGTTCGTCTCGCGATGCTGACGTTCGTCGTGCCGAACGCGCTGCGCATGATTGTCAACCGCATGCCACGTCTCGCCGTCGACAGGAGTTTCTTCTTCACGTCGACGTTGTTGGCGTTGATTTTAACCTACATCGTGCACCTGATTTTCAAGAAGACGCGAAAGGACATGGATGAATTCGGAAAGGACGTCAAGAAGACACTTGAAGTGAGTGGCTTATTGACGGCGACTTTCATCGCTGGGGCGTTGTTAACCTATTACATGGGTTTGGACCGCTCAATCTATAGCAATCTTAATTGGGAGTAATCACGTAGTTCTTACCGAAATAGAAAAGAACCGCCGCGACAGCTCCCGTCGCCGCGAGGCCAAC
>Ga0222715_10001184_pt1 | contig 25473 bp, 31 predicted proteins | sample C33_9DmetaG_FD_165056 | JGI IMG/M metagenome (GOLD analysis project Ga0222715, IMG submission 165056) | Estuarine water microbial communities from San Francisco Bay, California, United States - C33_9D | ecosystem: Environmental > Aquatic > Marine > Unclassified | place: USA: California...
GTCAGTGGATCAGGAGGATTTAAAAACGATGAAGGTTGGAAAGAAAATCTTGCGCGCATCGCGGAAGCACATCCGACGACTCCTCTCGCAGAAAAGGTCGGAGGAAGAAAATCCAAAGATCTTAAAACCCAAGAAGTACTAAAAAAACATGGTTTGTTTTAATTTATGTTTACTCATAAAAATTTTAGTCTAGAAGAACTAAATACAGAGACTATCGATGGGAAGCGATTTTATGTCACACCTCAAGGTAAGTTGCCCTCTATTACAACGGTCTTGTCAATTCTGTCACGAGATGCTATTAAGAAGTGGAGACAAAGAGTTGGAGAAGCAGAAGCAAACAAAATTTCAACCAAAGCATCAAGGCGAGGAACAAACGTCCACGCAATGTGCGAGCACTATATCAACAATGATCTCGATGCAAAGAAGTATCTTCCAAACGACAGAGAAACCTTCAACTCTCTCAAACCTGTTCTCGACGAACACCTCGATAACATCTACGCACAAGAAGTACCTTTGTGGAGTTCTTATCTGGGTGTCGCTGGTCGTGTGGACTGCATTGCTGAGTGGGATGGTAAACTCTCTGTTATAGACTTTAAGACAAGTCGTAAACTCAAAAAGAAAGAATATATCTCCAATTACTTCCAACAGTGTGCCGCGTATGCGGTTATGTGGGAGGAGAGAACTGGTATTCCCATAAATAAAATTGTAGTGGTAATCGCAGTTGATGGTGAGGAACCTCAAGTGTTTGAGGAAAAACGCGACAATTACATTTATGAATGCGTAGAGACCATTGCTCGATATAGGAAAGAACAGAGTGGCAACTATACCTCGTAACTATTTTGAAACCTACGAACCTATTCAGATTGGAGATTGGGGTTGTAAGGTTTCTAAGTATGGCAATCAAATCATGGTATTCATGTGGCACATCCAAGCAATGGATACCTACCTACAATACTTTGACACCGAACACGATGCAGTGATGTGGATGGAGTATATGTCTTGCAAATATGTTTGATGTATGTTATAAATATAAAGTAACTTGTTGACGCTGACAAGAAGGTGTTTGGACGAGGGTTCGACTCCCTCCATCTCCACCAAATATCATTCTATGAGTGGTATTCGGGGGGATGCTCTGGGTTCGACAGGCAGATGGACGGTTAGACGAGAGTTACAAAAAGACAAACGCAAACGATGAAACGTTCGCACTTGCAGCCTGATTAAGACTGCGGAGTTTCGGGGACACTTGGCAACAGAAGTCCCCACCCATTCAAAAAGGCAAAAAACATGAGATATCTAATTGCACTCATGTTGTTATGGACGACGGCATCATTCGCAGATCACAATGGTATTCCGTTTGATGAAAAACAATTACCTATGTTCTGCGGTGATACTGAACATATTCTAGAAGGGATCAGAGATAAATATTCGGAAGAAGTTGTTATGATGGCACCCAGTCAAAATGGTCAAGGACACGATCTGTTTCACTCTTTGTGGATCAATGCAGGATCAACCACTTGGTCATTCATTGTAATGAACAAACAAGTTGGTGTCACCTGCATTATTGCAAGTGGAAATAATATGAGAATGATGTTACCACCGGGGATTTAACTTAACTTGAAGTCACCTTTCTTGAGAAACCATTCTCGCATCTCGACGCATTGCCCTTCAAAGAGCATACCGTCGGATGCGACGAATTTAAATCCATAGTCTGAGTTCACAACATCCATATTCGCAACAGTGTTGACAAATGTCGCGCACTCTTCATACGAAGTGAATATTCGATCTGATATATCTTCAAGTCTACCGTTAATTGAAAATACTAATAGAATTTCAATCACCACCTTTCTCCAATTTCTTTATACGGTCTTCTAGTTCGTCTATTTTTTTGGTAACAAATGGATACTTTTTACGCCATGCGTCTGTTGGTTGCTCTAACCATGTCCACCCATAACGTGCAACCAAAAAGTCAAGAGTCTGATCTACCTTTCCATAAAACCAGATCCCTGCTCTTGTGTCTTTGAGATACGCTAATGCAATTGCACCAATGATTGAACCACCTATTGCAGTCCAGATCCATAATGTATCAGCAAACATTCTCTCAAGCATTTTCTTTCCTTCCTGTAAACTCTACGTAGTTGTCCATTCCGTGATCCATAGCACCATCTAAGATACCAGATCTGTACCCTCTGAACTTATCTTTGATCTTCTGCCAGAAAGTCAACTTACGAACAAACCCATAGAAGTTGATATATCGAAGAGTGCCGTGATGACGATAGAACATTAAAGCAGGAGGTACAGATGTGACAATATCATTATTATTTACATGTCTGTAATGAGGACATTTGATTGTCTTAGTAAACCCTTTAGTACCTACCCTAGGCGAACCATAAGTATACAAACAATCAACTGAGTCTTGAAATCTGGAAGCAGCGATAGTTGACATTGCTCCACCTAGTGAATGACCTGTGATGAAAAATTCCTTTTTGTTTCCATTATCAACAAAATGTTTAAAGAGTTTAGGCCACACCTTTTCTACTTCATTTTGGAATCCATTGTGAACGTATCCACCCATGATGCCTTTATCAGGAAACGCATTAAGATCTGCTAATATATCAGACAGTTCATCAGGTTCTGTTCCTCGGAAACAAAGAACATATCGTCGATCATTCCATACAGCATGGCACTGAGCACCATCTTCATCAAAAAACTTGTGCTTGGTATACCCTAATTTCTTATACTCTTTGGATGCTTCTTTTCCGTCCAGATAAGCAATACCAGCCATCTTAGCCATTTCATGACAGTTTTCTATATGCTTCATATCTCAACCTTTCCCTCTCCGATTAGACGTTGCCTGTTTACCATATGTGCATCCTGTACATCATCTTTAGATTGTCCGTGATATGCTACCGCATGACCTTCCTCAATCAATATTTCAGTTACTGTCCGTCCACCACATCTAAAATCACCAAGTACTCTTCCGAATTTACCCTTCATATCTTCACCTTTCTTATCATCGTATGTGATAAGAATTGCTTCTTCATCAAGTAGTTCTTTTAACCTTGCTTTCGATGCAAGACCAAATATTTTTTCGACTTTATCTGATGTCCGTGACTCAGGAGTATCAATTCCCATAATACGAACGCGTTCATCTTTCAACCAAATACCAAATCCAAGATCAATGTTCACATCAACAGTATCACCGTCAACCACTTTGATCACCTCTACGTCATACTCATTTACTTTCATAGACTTCTCCATTTCTGTTTTATTATTTTTTTCTTTTCTTCAAAGTCATCACGCACCTTCTGTATTCTCTCAAATAACAGTTGGTGCCAATAATCGTATTTCGGTTTCGCAATTCTTCTTGGTCTTATCATTTAAGTGAGATTAACCATAGCAGTAACCAAATTGCACCACCGATAACAGCAAGACAAGCAAGTCCCGCACTTCCGTATATTAAAGTATCTTTAATGAGTTTCTTCTTTGCTTTTTCTTTTTCTTCTTGACGTTTGCGTTCGTTTTCACGCATCATCTTTCTGTTTTCAATGAACTTGCAGTAATCATCCCAAAGTCCAGCTCGTCCATTGTAAATAAACATTTGCTTGACTTCAGCTTCATGTCTCTTGATGTCTTCTAGTGCCCAAAACGCCTGCATATCACCGGATGCCGCATCTTTCTCAAGTTCATCTTTTGCGTCTGCTAGTTTAGTGAGATCTTTGCCCATCTGACCGACGGACTCGACATGACCCGCAAACTCTTTAATGGCACCGATTGCCTCGTTTGCGATCTGAATTGCCGCGATAGCTTCGAAAATCATGAGTTCTTCCTTTTGTGACTCATGATATAAAAATAGTGAAGGGAATTTCAATCAAATGATTAGAGATACTATTTATAAATATGGAACTTGACTAAACCATTACTATATGGTATATTAATTAAACAAAGAATATTACATAGGAGTAAAAATGCTAGACTTAATGTCTTCTCAAAAATTTTCTATAATTATAGAAGAAACAGTGAAAGATAAAAGATTAAGTTACATGGATGCTATCGTTTGGTGGTGCGAAAAGCACGAAATGGAAATTGAAGTTGCCGCGAAACTGTGTAATGGAGTCATTAAAGAAAAACTAAGATATGAAGCACAGGAACTTAACTTTCTGGAGAAACCTAATCGCCTACCTATATGAGTGAAACAATGAGTGGATTTGATTGTTATCAAACATACCTTGCAGTGAATAATCACTTCAAGCAAAAGTCATACGACTTTTTTAAATATCATGGAAAAATATCTGCAAAAACCACCTCTTACGAAATAAGGAAAGATAAATATTTTTTTGAGAAGGCATCTCGTAAGTTCAATCGGGACGACTTTATCAAATACCTCGTTGCCAATTTCATCAGAGGCAACACTTGGATAGGAGAACTACTCACACCTAAGACTGAAATTGATTTTAAAAAATGGCGTAAACGAATCGAATCTCTGACATATAATTTCAGGCAAGAATTATCACAGATACACGATAAAGAGGAGAACTTTAATAACCTTTTTGTGATAGAAAAAGGAAAGCACCCATACGCATTCCGACTCTATCAAAGGGGTACAGTGTCACTAGAGACACTCGTCTTACTCGATGATCTGGTACACTTTACCAAACATTGGTCTAAGCACGATGATATTATACTGAATGAAGTCGTTGAACTCATACATAAGTATCGTCCGTTCTTATACCACTTTACTAATGCTGATAATAACAAACTAAAGCATATTGTATTGGAGACATACTCATGACGCATAACGATTTAACAGAACTGCAAATCGAAATTTCAGAACTTGAAAAGGAGAATCAAAACCTTAAAGAACGACTTCAAGATTTAGAAGTTAACTTATCGTATGTCGAGCAACAACTTTCAGAAAAACAAGACGCGCCAAGAGCAGTTTTTATTGAACCGAAACCCAAACTTTCTGTGGTTTAATAAATAAAAAGGGTTGACACCATCCCCTAATTGGTGTAATATAAGGTAATACATTATGAATACGTGGACAAGTTACATACAAAATATACAATTATACGAGGAATATACAATTATGGCAAATTCATTTGCATCTCTCAAAAAGTCACGCAACTCATCACTCGACAAGTTGCTTCAAGAAACTCAGAAACTTTCTGACAACACTAGTGGTGTCTCACAAGGTCCGGATGAACGCATCTGGAAACCAACTGTCGACAAAGCAGGTAATGGTTACGCAGTGATTCGTTTTCTACCAGAACCAAAGGGTGAAGATCTACCTTGGGTTCGTCTATTCGATCATGGGTTCCAAGGAACTGGTGGTTGGTACATCGAGAACTCTCTGACTACACTGAATCAGAAAGATCCAGTATCTGAGTATAATTCTGAACTGTGGAACAACGGTACCGATGCAGGTAAAGAGCAAGCACGAAAGCAGAAGCGTCGTCTAAAGTACTTCTCTAACATTCTGGTCGTCAAAGACCCATCAAATCCTCAGAACGAGGGCAAGGTGTTTCTGTACCAGTATGGTAAGAAGATTTGGGATAAGATCAATGATCTCATGCAACCAGAGTTTGAAGATGAGTCACCAGTTAACCCATTCGACTTTTGGGAAGGTGCCGACTTCAAACTGAAGATTCGTCAAGTTGAGGGTTATCGCAACTACGATAAGTCTGAGTTTGACGCACCGTCTCAGTTGTTTGATGGTGATGACGATTCACTTGAAAAGGTGTACGAAGGACTGTACTCTCTCCAAGAGTTAGTGTCACCAGACAAGTTCAAGTCTTACGACGAACTCAAGCAAAAACTTAACAAGGTTTTGGGGTTAGGTTCTACTACACCTAGTCCTGCGTATGAGGTAGAAGATTTTACTCCTGCCCCTGCTCCGAAGGAGGCATCCGCACCAAAAATTGCAACAACCGCAGATGATGATGACGATCTGTCATTTTTTGAGCAATTAGCAAACGACTAGTTACAGTGCCATTGTAGCGTGGGGGACGAAAGTCCCCCTTTTTTATGCAGAAAATACAAAATCATCCATTACCGGATTTCGTTTTTGCCTCTGAGCATTTGTTCCACCAAATGCATTAACTTGTTGGACAGAAGATTGTGAACTCGCATCAACAGATACTGGAGACACAACTGGACTGATAGTTGGATTCGATTGTTTTGCAGTTTCGACATTCTCAGATCTTGTTTGTATTTCACTACCTGCAAGACCTCCAGAACCTGTTGCAGATTCACTTGGAGTGACAACCTCTCCCACATCATCCGGTTGCACTAGATCTGGTGGTTCTGGCACTCTTTCTCCAGTTTCAGGATCAAGTCCTGCAAACTCATAAACCGATGCAGGAATTACCTTAGATACTAAATTACCAATATTATACCACTTTGCGTCTGGATCTGGTTTGGGTAAAACTTGACGAAGAATAAATCCATATAAGGTTTTATACAAATCTCCAATATCACTTAATGCACCCATAAAGTCACCAGTGAATAATTTCTTAAAGAATCCTTTGATGCCATCCCAGATCGGGTCAACTAACGCAGTGAAACTAAAGTCGGATAGTGATGCCGCAGTGTCCTCAAATCCAAGTTTTTCCATAATCCATGCAGGAAGTTTGACAAAGATCAAATCGATTGCGTCTGTGATTCCTTTGATAACACCTAGAATCCCCCCCTCAATACCTGCAAGGAGTTTATCTATCAGTCCACCTTCTTCATTAGTGAACCCTTCATAGAATCCTGTTACGAAGTCAATGAAGGTTATAAAGAATCGAGTAAATGGACTAAGCATAATACCAACTACTGATTTAAGAGGTTTGATGATTGGGTTAAGTAATCCAAATGCTTTGCCGAAAAATCCAAGAATTCCAGTTCCTTCTTTCGCACTACCAAGTACTTTTGCAAAAGAAAAGACAGAATCTGCACTACTAATACTAAATCTAGGAAGTGCATCAAAGAATGCAGAAATAGATTTTTTGACATCAGATAGTCCCTTAGTAAATGGATTATCTGTGGTAAACAGTAAAAATGGTTTTTTAACTTCATCGATTAAAGTTGTAAATGCTGTACTGATGCGTGTAAAGAGTCCTCCACCTTCACCTCCTGCGAGAATTGATGTTTTTATGGAATCTAAACCAGTTGTAAATGCCTTGACAATCTGATTCGCACTATTGGTGATTTGTTTATAAAGACCTTGTTGAAACTTTCCATCAGCACCTCGGACAGCAATCGGTTTACCATCTTGCCCCAACCCAACCACAGCGTATGCGGCAAATTTTACTTGCTTTGCGATGTTGTCCATAACTGCAGTATTACTGACAGTAACTTTCGGTAGTTTTATTTTATCGATGCCAGATTTGAAAGCATTGAAAGTTGTTTTAAAACGATCAATTGTCTTAGGTAGTCCTAGTGCTTTTAAGTATGCGTCAAAACCAAATAAAGATGCGGCAAAGGCAGTGTATGCACTTAAAAGAAGTGGATTAAAATCAAATTTAGAATCACTCTTTTTGGCATCTGCAGTTCCTGACTTTAATTCTTCGCCGCGGTCATCTTCACGACGGTTTTCTTCTGTTAAACGGAGTTGCTCTTCTAGAGTTTTAAGATGCTCCGCATCGAGATTGAACATTTTGTTAAGAGTCAAATTTAAAGAATCCAATCCTGCCTTAATGCCTGAGTTAGAACTAGAAAGTGCTTTCATATTACTTTTAAAAATTTGGGCAGAGTCTACCTGACCGTCACGAATTTCAGTACTGGTTTTGTTTAAATCATCAAGTCTATTGACTACAGGTAAATCTGCCATTTTTTATTCTCTACTTTTTCTTTTGTGCTACCGCGTCTGAGGCAAAGAAAGCTGAAACAAGAACGGCAATCGATGCAAAGTAAGTCGGAGCGATGTCTGCAATTAAATCTGCCGCAGTGTCTAAACCAAAAGCAGATGTTATGAAGATTCCAAATGGATATAATAATAAACCCCAGAGTGAGAACCATGCCATTTTTCTAATAGCGTCACGTTGATTGTCTTGGTCTTCAAGTTCTTTGCGTTTAAATTCCAAATACATCTCTCGTTCTTCTGGACTTACTACACCATCCCCATTAGTATCTGCGGGATGGTATCCGTTCTTTGTTTCTTCTGTCATGTGACTTACCTCTTTTGTTTCATTTTTTCTTCTTGTTCTTCAAGGAAATTCTTTAACAAAGTCACATAGATATCCCTTTCCCAAGGGATCATATTTTCTAATTCAGTCAAACTATATTTATGATGTTGCATGAGTGCAAAGTTTAATTGATACATATTCGCGAGGGAATCGTGCATCATGCTCAAGTAAAAAAACTTTGCAATCCTTCCAATGTAATTTTTTCTTCTTGTCCACACTCCTTACATTTCCAAGTAATGTCGTGAGATAATCTCGGAACTGAATTAAAAAATTCAGATATTTTTTGGAACTGTCCTTGGTTTAAAGTTTCCATCCATTCTTCAATTTCTTTTTCAGTAAAATCATTATACACTTGCTCTTGATCGAATACATAATCAATGCATCGATACACAAGTTTAAACAGTGCATCAGTATCTTCACCAATAACAGTTTGAATATCAGACATATTGGGATATCTTAATACGACACCGATATCATCAGTCAACATAATTTTACCATCAAGAATCTCACCTACGACTTTGACATCATCCACATTAACTGATACATCAGTTCGGTGCGCGCACTCACTATCAGTGTGTCCTACTTTTATTTGGACAACCTCACCAACAGATTTGCTTCTCAGTTTGAGAAAAAGATATTCGATATCAAAAGTTGCAAGTTTGTTAATATCGATTGGTGTAAGAATACAGTTAACTAAAATATTTTGAACTGAATTCTGAATTTCCTTTTGGTCTTTGCCTTCCATTGCCATGAGAAGTAGTTTTTCTTCTTTGACTAGAAACGGTCTGTATTTTATTTCTTCCCCTGTTGAAGGAATATTCGTAATAAACTCAGGAGTAGATATACTCGGTAATGCCATGATAAAACCTCAATTAAAATGATGAACGTATTTGTGCGACTCGACTATTAATATCTCCGACTGTTGCTTGAACTGCGTTGACTCCACCAAAAATACCAGATGCTCTTCCAATGCCCGGAAGATTAACACTCCCGGCAACACCGCCGGGTCCGATAGAGAACCCAAAACCAATACCTCGTCTTGGTTGGTCTCCAACATTAAACGCAACCTTATAGTTGCGGTAGACAAATGTAATTTGCAATTTTGCGAGAGTGTCGTCTCCCCAAGACATTGCAATGGGATTCATATTCGTTGGATACGCCTCATTCAAAACATGAATAGAACTTAAATTACCTGCTGATCCATATTGACGAATAATAACCGATCCGGTGTAATCATTAAAATATTTTGAGTTGAATCGAGAAAAAGTTCTCCCTTGAACACCTTGCTCAAACGCACCAGTATTGACAATTCTTTCTTGCCAATATTCAAAGTATTCCTTTTCGCGAAGATCTTCTGACAGTAAAAATGAAACAGTAATGTCATTATAGATTTGAGCACCATAAGGAACTTTGTTTAAAGGTCCATAATTATCAAATCGATGTTCTGCTGTTGCTAACGAACGTCCGGGAAGTTCCGCAGTGTCTGCTCGGAACATCATATCCCTTTCTTCTCCTGAAGTGCCATATCCTAATATTTGAACTTCAAAATGAGAAGTTTTTGCGACACCAGATTTGTTGATCGATGTCATAAGATTATTAATATTGAATGTCATGTAATCATTTTCCTGCTGTCTGCCCAGACTGTTGACTTACCTGCCTTTTCAAATCTCTCGGTTGGTAAAAATAATGCGATGTCCCATTCCGTAGAATTGATTTCAATAAATTTAGACTTGACATGATCCATCAGATAATGTTTAAATGTTGGTTTAAAGTATCTATATTTAGACACTCCCTTTAAAACTCCATATGACAATCTCAGTCGTGTAGTCTCATCATATCTTTTATTACTCGTGATGTCATATAGATTATCCATTAGCGCAGCTCGTAATTGTGGAGGAAGATAGTGTAAGTTGAGTCCATAAAATCCTCCTTTCGCGTCTCCTGCGTGAAAGACAAGAGGGAATCTATCGTAGTAAGGCAATTGTTGTTTTGTTTTAGGATCGTAGTAAAAGTGCAACATTCTTCCCGGACCCACACGAGGTTTTTCTCCCTCAGATGTTTTGAGTATGTTGTCTGGATATGCGAATGCATTTCTAGTGCTTCTTGCTTTATCTCGAAACCAATCTCTTGCACCTTGCGTTCGTGCAGGTATCTGCCCTTTACGAACTCCTTGCACAAGAATGTCGTCAAATATTTTTGCCATTAAAGTTTTAATTCCTTTTCTGTGATAATCTTAAATTTCCACTTACGATCTTCACAGAATTCTTTTGCCGCTTCCCACTTAGCACTATTTATACCCCATGTTCTAACTTCATATAAATAATTTTTTGTGACACGAGATCTTTTCTTTGGTTCACGGGTTTCTTTGAGGGGTTTAATTTCGATAAGAAAAGTGTTGTTTGCAGTTCGAACCCACACATCAGGGAAATACCTATGCCATTTATTATCCATCGGTGATTTGTAAGGTATAACAATTTCTTCCGAAGACCACTGCAGTATGTCTGGATTTCGATCACAATAATTAAAAAATTTTAATTCCCACGAAGAACGAAACACAACAGTATTTGGATTACCTTTGTACTTCTGAGGGTTCTTAACTTGATATTTTCCTTTATATGTTTTCATGTGTTATAAATAGTCAAAATGGATTAATGGATATTTAGATGCCTAAAATAAATCTTAAACAACTCGCTGCAAGTGGGAAATCTGTTGTTGCACAAGCATCTGGTCAATTAGAGAATGCACTAGGAGCATCGGGTCAAGGTGCATTCTCAGTATCCGCAGGACCGAATGGAGTATCAATTTCTGCAAACTTTAACGAGTTAATTAAGAACGTCAAACGTTCGAACAGAATGGTTTCTCCCCTAAAAGAATTGTATAAAAATAACAAAGTAGAACCTTCAATTATCTTTCCTCCAGACATTGATAACGAACACTATATAATATTTAGTGTCATGCGTTATGATCGTGCTCAAAGAACTGATAAGGCAAAACGAAACTACAAAAAACACATAGTTCTTCCAGTTCCTTCTAATCTAGGAGTTACTTATAGTGCTAACTATGCAAACGAAAATCTAGGAATATTTGGTGCCGCAGCTGCGGGTCAGATTACTGCTAACGAACTCAAACAAGCAGGTTCGTCCATCGCAGATATGGTATCTTCTAAAATTGATGCAGGAATGCAAGCATTTAAATCTGGTGATACCGATGCAGGAGTTCAAGTACTAGGAGCATTAGGACCAACTGCACTTGTAGGTGCGGCAACATCTCTTGCGGGTGGTATTGGAGGACTTTTAGCACTTGGTGGCACTAGTGGTGGTGTCGCATCTGGACTGTCGGTGAATGAAGGCATTTCTTTAAATCCACATATGGCAGTAGTCTTTAATGGTGTTGGTTTCCGTACACACTCATTTACATATAATTTCATCGCAAGAAATCAACAAGAGTCTGATCTGATTAAAGAAATCATTGATTCATTTAGTTATCATATGCTACCCTCTTACACTGCGGGGACACTTGCTTTTCAGTATCCGGATGAATTTTATATCGAGTTTGCAGAAGGCATTCGAAAATATTTGTTCGAATATGAAATCTGTGTGTTGCAATCGGTTCAAGTAAATTACAATGGTCAAGGCACACCATTATTTTTTGAAAATACACAAGCACCCGTAAACATAAGCATATCGTTACAGTTCCAAGAAACCGCAATTAAGACTAAAGAATCTATGGAGAAGAATAACATTTCCAAGAGACAAGATGTGGTGTCTAGATATGAGGGATACAACTAATGTCTGAATATTTTTCCTACTTTCCGACGACTCAGCACGATCTAACAAATGTAGGTCAGACCATCGATGTCACAAACATTCTAAGACGGTTTATTATACGTAATAATTTACAAGATCGTACCGATGTTTTTTATGAGTATACTTTACAGTCTGGTGATCGTCCAGATGTCGTCGCAGAAAAATATTATGGAGATTCAGATCTTGCATGGTTAGTATTGCACTTTAATGATTTAACTGATCCTTACTTTGACTATCCAATGTTCGATAAAGATCTAGAAACTTTTATCAAAAATAAGTATCAAAGCATTCCTCGTGCTCAAAGTTTGGTGCATGAATATCGTCAAATTATACGAAATAAAAGCACACGAATAGATGGGTCGACTATCGATAAAAAATATATTGTAGTAGACCAAACAACTTATAATTCTCTGTCTGAGTCCAACAGAGAACTCATTACGAAATATGATTTCGAAGTGGACGCCAACGACAAGAAAAGGAATATCAAATTACTTGACAAACGGTATATCAATCAAGTTAAAAGTGAAGTTGAAGTAATCCTGAAGGATGGTATTTAGTGGCAAAAGAGTCCAAAACAGGATATCGTTTTGCAGGTGATATCGATATCAAGCAATCTCTTTTGATCTCAGTTACAGGTCAGATCATTGATATTGAAAAATTAATTGTAGAGTATAATTTTTATCAAAGTCTCCATGAGCATTATATGCAGTGCGACTTGGTTATTCAAGACGCAGTTGGACTCATTGATAGTTTAAAAGGTGATTCCAAAAATAAACTGATTGGAGGATTTACCGGAGGTGAAATGTTTATTATCAAATTTGCAGTTCCCGGCGGTAAAGATATTATTTTGTCTTTTGCATTATATGAGTTAACAGATCGATCTCGTGTAGACGAAAAAATCGAAAGTTATATGCTATCGGGTATTAGTGTCGAATCTTATTTTTCCTCGGTAAAGAAAATCAGTCGTTCATACGGTCCTAATAAAATTTCTGCAATGGTAAAATCTATTGTTGACGAATTTGTATTTTCAAAAGAAGTAAAGGGATTGTACAACAGTTATAAAGGTGTTACAAATTCCCGATTAAATAAAGAAGTATTTGTTCGTGACACTTCTGGTTTGCAAAAATATATTATTCCAAATATGACAGTTGGAGAAACAATTGAGTTGCTATCCAAGGAAGCAAACAATACAAAAAATATTCCTTTCTATAGATTTTATGAGGACACAGTAGGATTTAAATTTGAAGATGTGAATGAACTTATCAAGCAAGATTTCGTAAAACGATTTACTTACATTCCTACAATAGGAAACGAAGTTGATAATGATCAAGAAGATCAATATAAAGATGCATCAAAAATTATTGAGTACACTGTACAAAAACAATCCAATATTTTAAACAACAGTCAAAAGGGTTTATTTAGGTCTAAAACAATAAACTTAGATATTTTAAGAAAAACAAAAACTGAAACAACTTTTGATTATGAAAAAAGACATTCGGACTTTAACACTCTTCAAAAATTTAAAATACCGGGATCAATTGATGGTGATCCTGTGCTATACATGATGCAATCAAGAACAAATCACGATCAGGATTCTTTATTTACCACAGAAAGACCTTACCCTAAAAAAATAAATCAAAGTGTCGGGTTAACACAATCTTACAAATCACACATTTTTAATAATGTAGTGGATGTAGTAATACCCGGAGACGAAAATTTGATTGTAGGGAATACGATCTATTTAGAAATACCAGTTGCAACAACTCTAAATAAGAAAGATGGACAGCAAGATAAATATCTAAGTGGAAAATATCTTATTACCAAAATTCGTCATCAGATGAAAGAAGAACAATTTTTTAGTTACTTGGAATGTGTTAAGGACACAGGGATAGAAATCTAATGCTACACTTTAAAGAACATGTAGAGATGCGTGACTATCAGCAGCTCGAAGAAAAACTGATTATGTACAACCAAGGCAAACGCTACGGTCAAGTAGTGTTCTTAGCAGGTGGTGCAGGTTCTGGTAAAGGGTTCGCACAATCGAACTTCATGGAAGCAGACAAGTTCAAGGTGTTCGATGTAGACGAACTCAAGAAGTTATTCATCAAAGTCCGTGACCTTAAAATGGATTTGCGTAATCCAGATGATGTCGCTGCGTTACATCAAATGGTTAAAGACTCTGGTGTAAGAGACTCAGCATTGCTTTCTCTTGCGAGGTCAGTATCCCAATCCAAGACGACAGATACCTTGCCAAACCTGATGTTTGATGTTACACTGAAAGAGATCGAAGATATCAAAGAAATGATGCCGATGCTGAATGCATTGGGATACGATGCAAAAAATATTCACGTGACTTGGGTATTAGCAGACTACTATGTGGCAGTTAAGGCAAACCAAGAACGTGACCGTGTTGTACCAGACGACATTATGCTAAAAACACACATTGGAGCATCAAAGACAATGACTGAGATTATCAAAGGCAAACTGCCTCGTGGTGTCAATGGTGAGGTGCGAGTCATTCTCAACAATCGCGAAAACACGATTCCATACACTGATGCCGACGGGAATGTGATTAAGGGCAGTGGTTCAAAGAAAATGATTGTCAAGGACTTCACCTATGTCACTCTGAAAAAGTCTGGTAAATCATTCATGAAGGACGCGGCAGTTCAGAAGCAAGTATTCAGTTGGATTAAAAATAATGTACCAAAAGACGCATTGCGTCAGATTAAAATACCCAAGCAGTAAGGAGGCAATATGCCATTACCAAAAAAACAAGTTCTACAAGAAATTGTAGAACCAGAAATTCAAGTTCCGCAAGAACCGGAGTTTCTGCAAGAAATTAAAGAACCCGCACATGAGGAAACTCTCGTTGAAGAACCAAAGAGCACAAAAAAATCAAAAAAGAAATGATCATGGATTGGATACGCTCACTGATTGGGTTGAAGAGCAAGAAGTAACTAAGGAGACCCTGAAAAATGGTCTCCTCAGTTTTTTAAATTATGTAGAAAAGGTAGAGAATGAGAAACTTCATAGGAAGGGGTAATTTTACTTGGTTTGTCGGAGTTGTAGAGGATCGTAATGATCCTGTACAACTTGGTCGTGTGCGTGTCCGGTGTTTCGGTTGGCACACTGACGATAAGTCACAAATTCCTACTGAAGATCTTCCTTGGGCAATACCAGTTAATCCTGTAACAAGTGCTTCTGATTTAGGTATCGGAGAATCACCAACAGGATTACTTGTAGGTTCTTGGGTTGTAGGATTTTTTATTGATGGTGAACGAGCACAAGAACCGATGATTCTTGGTACCATTAATAGTTCGCAGAATGGTACGATTGATACAAATCAACTTGCAGTAGGTAACAATACAATTTCTTACACCGCAGATGCATCAATTAGTGAACCCTCAGATCCATACAATACACAATATCCATATAATCATGTTATGCAAACTGAAAGTGGTCATGTTAAAGAATTCGATGATACCCCGAATGCTGAACGAATTAGAGAGTATCATAAGTCAGGCACTTTTTATCAAGTACACCCTGACGGTGATATGTCTACACACATTATCAAAGACAGATACACAGTGGTTGCAAATGATGATTCTATTCATGTCAAAGGAAATGTAAAGATTCTTGTCGATGGAAATGTTGATTTTGATTGTACAGATTTGAACATCAATGCATCTACTGGAACAATCACAATAGGAACTGGTGATGTGGTTGCTTCTGGTATTTCATTAACAGGACATACTCATACTGACCCTGCAGGAATAGCAGGAAGTGAGACATCAACACCAAATTAATAGTTCTTAATGGACGACATAGTTATTATACACAGAATTAAGAATTTTGTCAAGAGGAAATTATGAAAAGTCATGACGCATTAGTAGGACTATACGAGATCTACTTAATAGAAAATGAAAAATTTGAGAATGGAAATAAAACGGCAGGTACTCGTGCGAGAAAAGCACTAGCAGAAATTGCAAAGTTATGTAAAGAAAGACGAGCAGAAATTCAAACTGCTAAAAATTCTAACTAAATATAAGAAAAAAGAGTTAACAGATGCCAACACCAAAAACAGATTTATACAGTGACATAGATATCGGATTCATACCGCATCCGAATACTAAAAAATTGTCGCGTAAAACAAACAGAGATGCTGTTAAGCAGTCTGTTAAATCTTTGGTATTGACTGATTTTTATGAAAGACCTTTTAAATCTAATATTGGTTGTGGAATTCGATATCACTTATTTGAATTATTTACTCCAATCACAAAACAGAATATGGAGAATTCAATACGAGAAGTTATTAATAACTATGAACCTCGTGCAGATCTAATCGATGTTTTGGTAGAAGAAAGACCAGACTTAAATGCGGTCACTTTATCAATTGCATTTTTTATTTTAAACGATCCAGAACCAGTTGTACTGGATGTAATTTTAGAGAGAGTCCGATAGGATGACAACCACAGCAAATACTTATTTAAGAGTTACAGAATTAGATTTTGAGGACATCAGAACTAATTTAAAATCTTACTTGTCTTCACAAAATCAATTTTCTGATTATGATTTTGAAGGTTCTGCAATGGCGGTTCTTTTGGATGTTCTTGCGTACAATACGCATTACAATTCTTTCTACATTAACATGCTTGCAAATGAAATGTTTTTGGATACTGCACAGCAGAGAGATTCAGTCGCATCATTTGCAAAGTCGTTAGGTTACACTCCTATTTCCGCAGTCGGTGCAAGTGCAAATGTCAGTTTAACTTTCACTGGCATTGATTCCTCAACTGTCTCTCAATTTACCATTCCTAAAAACTCAACATTCACAACAACAATTGATGACATTCAATACACCTATGTTACTCCAGAAGCATTTACTGTCGTTAGTTCTGGTGGTGCGTCTCCGACATATACTAAAAACATTACAATTAAAGAAGGGACGCCTGTAACACATAGATTTGTAGTTGATGCAAACAATCCAGCTCGATATATCATTCCCAATGAAAATGTAGACACTACTAGTATCGTTGTCAATGTGCAAAATTCTTCTGCGGATACTACAAAAGTAGAATTTTCTCGTGCGACAAATGTTGCACAAGTTTTATCCACAGACAGTGTTTATTTTCTTGAAGAAGCAAGTGATGGAAAATATGAAATTGTGTTTGGAAATGGATCTCTTGGTAAAGCAATCGTCGATGGAAATATTGTCATTGTAGATTATCTTGTATGTAGTGGTGAAGACACTAATGGATCATCAACATTTAGTGTGGACTCTCTTAATGTGCAACCTGCATCTGTGTCTTATACTGATGTGACACTAACGGTAAACAGTGCATCCTCTGGTGGTCGTCCTCAAGAATCAATTGATTCTATTAAATTTAATGCACCGAGGCATTATGAAACACAGAATCGTGCGGTTAACGAAAACGATTATTCTAGGATTATTTTAACTGAAAATCCAGACTTGCAATCTGTGGTTGCGTTTGGAGGAGAAAAAGCAACCCCTCCAGTATATGGTAAAGTTTACATCGCGGCAAAACCTTTCTCTGAAAATTTTATAACCACAACTCGAAAAAATGCTATAAGATTGTCAATACTTGACCGTGTTCCTCTTGCAATTGATCCTGTTATTATTGACCCAGAATACACATATCTTATACCTACAATTACCACAAATTTTGATGCAACAAAAACCACGGAAACAACCTCTTCAATTATTCAAGCAGTGAAAGACACCATTACAAGTTTTTCTACAAACAATTTAGAACGATTTGGCAATCGTTTGAGATACTCAAAGTTTGTTCGTGCGTTGGATAACATCAGTATTGGTTCAATTATAAACAATGATGCGATTATAAATTTAGAAAAACGAATTACTCCAAACACAAACAGTGCAGAAAAAATTACTTTAAATTTTAGCAACTCTCTACGTAAAGAAAGTTTAAAATCGACTCAATTTGTTTTGAATAATTTTACATGTTTCTTTGACGATCTCAATGGGATTGTTAGGGTGTATCGATTTAATAATGATAAACAAAAAATTGTTGTGAACGATTCAATCGGTACTATAAACTATGATACTGGTCAAGTAATTATTAACAACTTTAAACCAACAAGTTACTCTGGCATAGAACTTAAAATATCCGCAAGACCCGACACTTTTGACATTATTCCAGTGAGACAACAAATTCTTATAATGCAAGCAGATGACGCGTCAGTAACAGTTATCGGTGAAGGCATCGGCAAGACGGTTGCAACTAGTTCAGGTCAAGGAAGTTCCTATTAATGTCACATTCTGTAGGAAAGGGAATTCAGTTCTGGATTAATGGAACTGCCGCAAGTGATAGTAGATCAGGATCTTCTTCTGTTGGTCAAACTGGATACTTTTATCCTCTTTTTGTTTCACAGTCCGAAGCAAATGCATATGATTTAGATAAGAATGGATCGGGAGTGTCTCACTCTCATACATTTGAAGGAATCACTCAAACCTTCTACATGCCTTTAACAGGTGCAACTCATGGATCGAATGTTCGTCCTACAGGAATTCGTCAATGGGTTGGTGATTCCAGTTTGTACATCGACAAAATGGCGAAACAAGTCCGAGAACAGTTTCCAGATTTTTACAAAGAAGACGGAGAAAAATTTCTTCTCTTTATCGAAGCATATTACGAGTACTTAGAAACAAACGGAAAAGCATTAGATGCAGTACGCAATCTGATGTCATATCGAGATGCAACGACAACCATCGATGAGTTTATTAATAATTTCATCAACTCATTTTTACCAAATGTTCCTATTAATGTTGTTGCAGATAAAAACTTGATGATTAAGTACATAAAGTACTTCAATCAATCTCGTGGAACTATCGCATCATACAAACTTCTTTTCCAAGCATTGTACAATGAAGATATTGAAATCGAATATCCTGCCGATCAGATTCTTAAAGTTTCAGATGGAGAGTGGAATATTGATCGATATTTGGTTGCAGTGTTTGATCAAAAAAATTACGGTTTTATCGGAAAGACAATAAAAGGAATTGAATCTCAAGCAGAGGCACTTGTAGAAGATGTTATTCGTAAGACTGTTAATGGCAGAGATATCAACCAAATTATTGTTTCAAATGTTAAAGGGACATTTAACGATTTAGAACCTATTAGATTATTATCTGATGTCGGTGGTGTTGGTCACACTCCTAAAGTTGAAGTTGGTATATACAAAATTACTATTAATAGTGTCGGTGGTGAATACGAAGCAGGTGATGTTCTCAAAATTATTTCTTCTCTCAACGGAGATTTTGGAAAGGTAGTTGTCACATCAACTCAAGACCTTGGTGGATCTCTCACATTTTCTCTTGTCAATGGTGGGTCTGGTTACACTGCATCCACAGAACCTGATGGTTCGGTTATTGAAATTATTGGAGGAGACACTACTGAAGTCGGAAGTTTTCAAATTGGCACATCTGATATATCAGATACATTTGCAATTACGATTAATACAGATCTCATCACATCAAATACCTTATTTGGAAGCAATGCTCCAGTAATTGCAGACCCAGAACTCACTGGTGGATCTCCAGAGGGTTCTGCAAAATTATCTACCTTTGCAAATATGATTATTGGATCACCAGATTATGGATTTAGAGAGCAACAACAAATTGAAAACAATATTAATTTTAGAGATCATGTTGATGCGGTGTTAGTTATTGCTAACACCTCTGATCCGGGATTATCTGTTAACGATTCCCTATTTGGAGAAACCTCCGGTGCAAATGCAGTAGTAAAAGAAGTTATTAGATCGTATGATAGTACAGATGTTGTTATCAAAATTGACGGATATAAAAATTTTACCTCCTCAGAAAAAATTAATCTTAGCACTTCAGACGGAACAACTATTGGAACAGTTTCGTCATTCTTTGCAAATACCGTAGGAATACAACCTGTAAGTATTGGTATTATAAGTGGCAATGAATTATCTCTTGGAGATATCGTTGCAGGTAGATCTTCTGGTACAACAGGAATTGTTCGTCATGTTGGAACTACAAACGGATATTATAATAGCACTCTTACGATTGCAAATACGACAGATCCACTCATTAGAGTTGGTGATGTTTTAAATGGAGTAACTTCCGGTGCAAATGCAGTAGTTCAGCACATTGATTCAGTATACGATGAAGGTACGGATACCATCGAACTAATGGTTCGTAACTATGGTGATTCTTTTACATCAAGTGAAAAGGTCAACCTTATAATTTTGGATTCTGGTGATCCACTCAGGGATCCACTCAGAGCAAATACACAAACGGTCGGAACTGTAGATTCATTTAGTTTGGGTGGGAGAGACCTTTACACATACAGAATCGGTGCAGTGAACACTACGGATAGTGTTACTTATCAAGCAAACGTTTCAACTCAATTTGACACTGGTCCAATGGGAAGGTTTATTGCAGATGAAGGAATTTTCGATGTAGTCACTGATATTACAGTGGGCAATGTTGCATACTCAACTACGAACACCACGATAGAAAACACATTCACTCTTTTAAGAGATGCATTGAATTTTGAGGCAACTACATTTGGAACAATTGTGTCTCTTGGTTTGCCAGTCGGTGGATCTGGTTATACTCTGAATCCTACGATTCGTATAACTGAACCTGACATCGCATCTCTTGGAATTGGTGAGGTCGTTCTCACATTACAAACAGACGACGCCAATTGGGATACGAGTCCAAGTAACTCTCAATACACTACAATTGATACGAATGACCGTATTGTTCAGACATCAACTGGCGCTTCTGGTGATGTTAAAGGTTCTCAGAGAACTGGTATTCCAATCAGCACGATACAGTATGCTAATGGAACTTATGAAACTCAAGTTCGGGTCTTCCAAGATTTCTTGCAGAGAGAACCTCGAAATGTAAATTTCGCAAACGATGCAGTATGCACAATCGAAATTTACGATCAATCATACACACCGGGATCTGCGGATACTCGTCCACTTAAGGATTCAGCACAAGCAAAGATCGTTTCAATAGAAGATCGTGGGGTGTTAGGAAAGAATGCAGTTGTTCGTTCTAGCATCGGTGCGAACGGAACATTAACAGGTCTTAGAGTTTTAGACTCTGGGTTCGCATATCGTAACGGAGAAGTTGTAATTATTCAAGCAACTAATAGGCGGTTGGCAACTTCTGCAACCGGGACTATTGAACTTTCTGGTGTCGCGAACTCTGAAGGATATTATACTTCATCCAGATCTCATCTTTCTTCACAACGATCATATATTCAAGATTCAGACTACTATCAAGAATATTCTTATCAAGTTAACTCTCCTATTTCATTGGATAGATTTAGAGACATTGCATTAAATTTAACGCACCCCGCGGGTCAAAAATTATTTGGTGCATTTAGGATTCAGTCTAATGCGTCGGTTGATGTGCAAGCAACCGCAAACACATCAACGAGTTCATTGATCAGTGGAACTGTTTCGGTTGCTAAGACACTAGCATCTGGAACTATTGCAATTCAAAATGGTAATACTCATGTAGTAGGAACAACCACAGACTTTACCAATGAGTTTAGTGCATCTGATTCACTGATTATTGAAATAGATCCGGGTGATGGAATAGCAAACAAATTTATCGAAGTGTCTGGGTCAATATATACTTCATCAAACACAGTATTATCAGAACCTTGGATTTTTGCAACACAAACTTCTGCAAATGTTTACTATGCTAATTCGATCATTGTAACTGGATCTGGAACTTCATTTACTAGCGAATTTAGTGATGGGGATGAAATTATTTTTGTAACAAGTGACAATGAGTTTGTTACAACAACCATAAATAGTGTAAGAACTGATACAGAACTTACTTTGAATAAGAACTGGACTCTTGCAGATTTGTCTGGTGCAGAGTGTTTTTCTTCTACAGTTATTAATTAACGGATCACAATAATGGCAGTCTATAGATACGCAACAAAAGACTTATCAATCAATAACGCAGAAGCATTCATTTCAGCAATGAATGCGTCAGATGGCAGAAACACCAAAAATTCTGTCATTTTATATGCAGTCATTGGTAATGTTTTTCCTTATGTAAATGAACCAACTCCAGTCAATCCTGAAGACAATGAACAATATCTTCAATATCAAGCACATCGTGATTTCATTGGTGGCAAAAGGATTACCACGGAAGATGTGAGTCATGTTACGACTCGTCACAACTGGACTAGTGGCACTATCTATTCAATGTACCGCGATACTGATACCGATATGTATGATCGTGCGTATTATGTGCTAACAGATCAAAACAATGTATACAAGTGTCTTTTTAACAACAAGGGTGGCACTTCTACAGTCAAACCAACTGGATTTTCAACTTCATCATTTACAACATCTGATGGGTATACATGGAAATATATGTATAGCATTACTCTTGGAGAAGCAAATAAATTTTTGACTGCAGTGCATATGCCTGTTAAAACAATTAGTGCTTCAGAAGGTAGTGTAGAATCAGATCGTCAAATCGCAGTACAAAACGCTGCGGTAAATGGTTCGATTGAAGTTATTGAAACAGTTTCTACTGGGGCAGGTTATCTCGAAGTTGAAAATGGAATTGTCGCATCTGGTGGGAAATTTACAATTAGAATCTCTAATGATACCGTTGATGAATTATCATCAGATAATAATGAGTACACGGAATCTTCAGTTTACATTATTTCAGGAACTGGAGCAGGACAATTACGAAGAATTATTGACTATTCATCGTCTACAAGGGTAATCACAGTGAATACTGCGTTTGCGACAACTCCCAACACTGATTCAAGAATTATTATTTCACCAACAGCAACAATTATTGGAGATGGTATAGGCGCAAAGGCATATACTCGTGTATCTGCTTCAGGTACAATTTCTAACATAAACATGATTACAATAGGTTCTCGTTATACGAGAGCAGATTGTCTTATTACAGCAAACTCAGGTATTGATGCTACTGCAAATGTTGTAATATCACCAGTTGGTGGTCATGGATCAAATCCAATTAGAGAACTATCTGCTGATAAAGTGTTGTTAAATGTTAAACTCGGCCGAGAGGAAGGCACATCGTCTACAGGTGCAGGTTACATTCCTTCAAATACAGAATTTAGAACAATTAGTATTTTGAAAGATCCGGTTCTTAAGTGTGATGCTAACAATGATTTTGTCACACTCGAAAGTATTGCAAATACATCTAACAGTCCAAACTCTCTTAGATTTACTACGAGATTGCAAATATCATATAATCAGATGAACCAAGCAACTAATCTTCCAATAAATCCTGTATACCCTCGTGAAATTATTACAAATAAACGACTTAAAGAGCGAGCAGAACTTGGAACACTTCAATTTGTAACGGATACAAATCCTATTGTTAGGGCAAACAAAGCATTATCGAATGCAGTCAAAGCAGCGAATGGAAATATAGTTTATGTGCGAGAAGATGAGACTGTTAATGATCCATCCTTCTATACAGTTTATATAAATAATGTAGAAGGATATGGTCCTTATAACCCTCCTTTTACGAAAGACGATGTGATTTTAAGAAGTACTAGTGAATCTGAAATCGCAACTATTGAAGCAATTAAAGGACCAGAAGCAAACACATTTTCTGGTGAAATTATGTACATCGAAAATATACAAGCAGTTACACGAGATCCTGATCAAACAGAAGATATCAAGATCGTGTTGGATTTTTAAAGGTAGTATAAATGACAATCGAAACCAATTTTAACCAAAGTCCATTTTTCGACGATTTCAATGAAAATAAAAATTTTCATCGAGTGCTTTTTAGACCCGGTTTTGCGGTGCAAGCAAGAGAACTGACTCAACTTCAAAGTATTCTCCAAAATCAAATTGAACGATTTGCAAATGAAATTCTTGTTGATGGTACGGTTGTCTCTGGTGTCGGTTTTAAATCAGAACAAATTGATTATGTAAAATTAAGGGATAAAAATGCAAACAACGCAACCGTTTTGCTTACAAGTTTTTTTGAGAACGGAGTTGTTGCGAACGCAGTCGTTACAGGTGAGACCACTGGAATGACTGCACAATTGATTGATGCACAAGAAGGATCAGAAGCAGCGGCACCCAACTACCTATCTTTATTTGTCAAGTACACTAATTCTGGTTCAAACAATACTGTTAAGGCATTTGGTAACAATGAAGTATTGGTTGTCCGTCGACGTTCTGATAATGGATTTTTAGTTGCATCAAATACTATTGTTGACGATGCAGTGGGCAAAGGATTGCGAGCAACAGTTAGTGACGGGATTATTTACCATAAAGGTCATTTTATTCGTGTCGCACCTCAATCTCATGTTTTTGAAAAGTATTCAACTAGAGCAAACAAAAAGGTTGGGTTTGAAACAACAGAAACAACCGTTGATTCCAATATTGATTCTTCATTATTAGATAATGCGACAGGCACTACAAACTTTGCCGCTCCGGGTGCGTCGCGACTCAAACTTTCTCCCACATTAACTTCTCGTCCCATCAATACAGCAAATACTACTACTTTCTTTACTATTGCTGAAGTACGAGAAGGTGTTGTAACACAAAAATTTACAGACACAGTATATTCTGATATTGCACAGTATATTGCACAAAGACAATATGAAACTAATGGCAACTATGCAACCGATCCCTTTAACATTCGGATTCGCGAACATTTGCGGACTCCTACAAATTATGGAAGATATAATGCTGATGGTGGAGGAGACTCAAACAAATTAATTGCAGAGATAGAAAAGGGTACTGGTTATGTGAGTGGAAACAGAATTTCACTCCATGCTCCTAGATTTAAAGATGTAGATAAAGCAACAGATTTTGAAACTAAAGACGCACGAACCATTGGACAAGCAATCGGTAACTATGTGTTCGCAAAAGAGCTTGTTGGCACTTGGGACTTCCAAGGACTCCGTGAAGTCTCTATCCGCGATGCAGTTCAAAACGGTGTTACTAGTAAAGAATATGGTGATAGAGTCGCACAAGGAAATGAGATTGGGACTGCAAGAATTCGTGGTATTCAATATGAGTCTGGTGCAACAGGAACTGTTGATGGCCAGATTCGTTTGTATATTTTCGATATTCAAATGGATGCCAACAAAAAATTTACTGATGCCCGAGGAATACACATTACCAATTCAACCGGACCTAATAGTTGTGCGGATCTTGTTCTGGTAAGTGGCAATGCCTCTCTAAAAGAATCTGGTAAAAATACTCTTGTATTCCCGTTCACTCAAACAGGAACAAAAACACTAAAAGATGCACTTGATGCAGTAGACACCGAATTTGTATTTTCATCAGAAAGAACCGTTACATTCACAAATGGAGTTGCAACAGTTTCAGCAAATACAGCACATACTGGTGGTGCAGAAACTATGAATGATGCTTCAGAAGTAGGATTGACCCTTTCAGATCGTCGTAACATTTTTGTTGTGAGCAAGAGTGATATTGATAGT
>Ga0222715_10001188_pt1 | contig 25363 bp, 27 predicted proteins | sample C33_9DmetaG_FD_165056 | JGI IMG/M metagenome (GOLD analysis project Ga0222715, IMG submission 165056) | Estuarine water microbial communities from San Francisco Bay, California, United States - C33_9D | ecosystem: Environmental > Aquatic > Marine > Unclassified | place: USA: California...
CAACACCGACCTTATTAAAAAAATTGAAGATACTACTCATAAGTAATAAATAAATAATTTAAATATTCATTTATGTTATTTATTATAATGCCAGACCATAAAAGACATACGGAATACAAGTGCGAACAATGCAATTATTTTACACAATTAAAAAGTGATTATGCAAAACATTTATCTACAAAAAAACATATTAAAAATACGGCTGAGACTGAAAATCCCGATTTTAAAAAAAAATATGAAGACTTACACCATAAATACAGCGAATTAATGGAAAAATACGTAAAGCTATTAGAAACAACGCATAATCAATCATAAAAAATTTCGTGTTGATTTTTATGCAGCAAATTGTTATTGACTTGTTGAAACTGAAATCACTTGAAAATTTGTTTCCACACTTCATTTCAAAAAAAATTTGTTGAAAATCACCCTAGCTAAATTAGCCATTTTGTGTATTTTGTTTTACTCTCAAAAAAGGTTTGCCTAATTAGTCTAATTTTAATTTTCTATGTATATTTTTTGTATATTATGGTAATAGTTTTATAAATTTTTGTGCAATTTCAAAATAGAGATAGTGTTGGCTATCTCATTTTTGCACAAATATTTGTCACAAGAAATGTGCAAAAGTGTACATGATACTATAAAGTACAAACCCCCAAATTGCACGGTTTTCTGAAATATCTAGAAACTTGTAGATGAAAAAAAATCAATGAAAAAATAAATTATGACTGATAATTTTTTGAAGGAAAAAAAGAATATAAAAAAAAATATATAAATATATATAAAATGTCCAAAAAAGTAGTACTGTGCAAAAAAAGTAGTACAAAAAGTAGTACAAAAAGTAGTACAAAAGTAGTACAAAAAGTAGTACAAAAAAAAATGAATTTAGGAGAAAGAAAAAAATATGTTAGAAAAAAGATATATAGTTGCGAATGTTGTAATTATATTACTAAAAATATGACAAATTATAAAAAACATGAAAAATCAAAAAAGCATTTAAGAAATATGGAATTATATGATAATAATTCATTACAAGAAGAAGAAGAAGAATATGATGTAGAAGAAGAAACAATTCCAATTATTTCTTCAGAAATAGAAAAATTAAAGATGGAAAATGAAGTGCTAAAAGAGAAACATAAAGCAGAATTGAAAGCACAAGAACAAAATTTAACAATAAAACACTTGAAAGAAAAAGTAAAAATATATGAAAACTATGAGGGTAAAGGAGGAACGTCAAATTCACACAATACCTCAAACAGTCATAATACTAATAATATATCAATTAATATGTATATAAATGAACACTGTAAAGATGCAATGAATTTGGATGATTTTGTAAATAAAATAAAGTTTAAATTGAAAGATGTATTTGATGGAAGTTTACCAATACAAAACTCAGTTCAAAAAGTATTTATAAAGAACTTGGAAGATTTAGATCCAACAAAAAGACCGGTCCATTGTACGGATACAAGAAGAGGTAAATTTTTAGTAAATGATAAAAATGAAGGTTGGGTACAAGATGATGGAGAGAAAATAGCATCATCAGTTCAAAAAGTTCAACAAAAAGCAATAGTAGAGTCGTATGATGCTTTTGATGCTGAATATACTCCACCGCATCCTGGAAGAATGCAAGATAAAAAAGATTCAATAATAAATCCATTAAGAAATAATAGAGAAAAAACAAGACCTAAAATAGTAAAGGAAGTAGCGAATGTAGTTAATATAAAAGACGCTATAAATCAATTAGAATCAGAGGTTAAAGATATAGACTAATAATAATATAAATGTCATCAAAGGTAGCGAAATTTGAAGAATATGCTAGAAAACAAAAGGAGAAAAAAAGAATAGAAGAAGAAGTAATTGAATTGCGGAATGAAAATAACAATTTAAAAAAAGAACTAGAAAAGTATAAGAAAAAATATCAAATATTAAAAGAGGAAGTTGTATTAGAAAGATTAAAAGATCTAGGATTAATAGAATAATTTAAAATTATGTAAAGTTAATTTTAAATTAATATTTAAAACCACCAGAGGCAGCAGCGGGATTAACAATATTATCAATAGGTTTATCAATGATAAGTTCTTCAGATTTTTTATTGAAGTTTTGAATTTTTAATTTAGTATTTTTAATCATACGGTCTTTTACAATTGCTTCAAGTAAATTAAGTCCAGTTTGGAAGTCTTTTTCACAGTCAACATATAGTTTAATAATTTTAGTTCTAGCCTCGGGTATTAATTTATCAAGAGCCTCGTAAGTAAGTTGAGGGTTGAGAGTTACTTTCTTTTCTTTAGTTTTAGGGTCAATCCAATAAGAGAAAACTTTTTCAATGATATTTAAAAGTTCTTTTTCATTTTCATTATTTTTAGCAATCATATCAGATACGTGTTTAGCATAGGATTGGAAAAGTTTATTAGATGCTTTAGCAGTATAAGATTGAACCCAAGGACTTTTGGGGTCTTTACAAAGTTCTTGATTATGGAAATCACGGAGTTTGATTTGAGCGAATTTTTTAATATTTTCAGGCATTTTCTTTTTACCAGAGAAAACGGAATAAAAAGTAGCGAGGTCTTTTTTGTATTGTTGTTTGGATTTTTCAGACATTTGATGGAATTTACCAGTTTTAAAATCAAATACATCATAATATAAATTTTCTAATTCAGGAATACCGATTTCATCGTTAAAATTTTTAGTATCATCATATTCTTCTTGAACTGGAATAGGTTCTTCAACAGTATATGATTGTTTAGAAAGTTCAGGACTGGATTGTGGGAGATTAGTAGGGTCGCGATTTTGAAAGTAGCTCATATTACCAGAAGCACCACCCATAATAGGGACAGATTTTTTATTCATATTACAATTTTTACCTCTAACAACAATACGATTGTCAGTATTTTGAACTGGTTTAAGAGCAGTAATGCGTTTAGTGCAGAAGTTAAGTTTTGTTAAAGTGGTTTTAACACCTTTTGGTATATTATTTTTTAACATAACAGGGACAGTTTGTTTATTACCAGTTAAATCAATGTATTGAAGATGAGGATTACAAGCTAAATTAATAGCGGCAAATAAATGAGCGACACGAACATAATAACGGGAAATACCATTGCACATGCGTTGTTTTCTTCTTACGCTAGGTACATCCATATTGTCTAAATTTTTTTTGGCTAAATAAGCGATATGTTGATTGTGTTTCATGTTTTCTGTAAATTCATTGGGAGTAGAACCACGAACAGATAAATCAAGGTAAGAAATTTCGAGTTCGTTGAGATGTCGTTGTAAAACTTTACTAGTTAAAACAACAATTTGATTGCATTTATCGGGATTATGAAGGTTCTCCATATCTTTGAAGTTCATTTGAGTGATATATTTTGCTGCAATATGATGGAGAACATTTGGGAGTTTTAATTTTTTGTTATTAAAAATACCATCTTTATTATTTTTATTTTTATTTAAAGTAGATCCTTTATTACCCATATGATAATAATATATATTATAAAAAACTGAATTAAATATAATATAATTTATTAAATTTAATAATGAAAACGAAAAAGATCAAAAATAAGAAAAGAGATATAAAAAAATTATGGTCGGCATTTGATAATGATAATATAGAAGATAAACAAAAAGAATTGGTTCAAGTATATAATAATTGTAAAATAACAAAACGAGATAACTGTGAATTATGCGGAGGTAGATTGTATTTATCGGAGGAAAGATTTTTAACGTGTGAAAACAAGTCTTGTGGGATAATATATAAAGATGAACTAGATGAGAATCCAGAATGGAGATATTATGGAGCAGATGATAGTAGTTCAGTAGATCCAACAAGATGTGGGATGCCAATAAATCCATTGTTAAAAGAATCATCATATGGTTGTAAAGTAGTATGTAATTATAAATCAACATATGAAATGAGAAAAATAAGAAGATATACGGAATGGCAATCAATGCCATATGAAGAGAAAACACAATATGATGAGTTTGAAAAAATAAAAATATATGCCAATATAGCTGGAATAGCGAAGATAATAGTAGATGAAGCACTAAGGCAACATAAGAAATTATCGGCAATGAAAACATTCAGAGGAGATAATAGGGATGGAATAATAGCAGCCTCAGTTTACATAGCTTGTAGAATACATAATTTTCCAAGAACAGCGAAGGAAATAGCGACAATATTTAAATTGGATAATACAAGTGCGACAAAGGGGTGTAAAAACGCGGGTCAAATATTAAATAACATAGAAGGGGGGTTAATTAATAGTGAAAAAACGGAATACTGCGCTACAACACCGGAGGCATTTATAGAAAGATTTTGTAGTAAGTTAAATATAAATAAGGAACTAACGAAGGTATGTATGTTTGTATCAAGTAAAATAGCGCAAAATAATTTAATACCAGAAAATACACCAATATCAGTAGCAGCGGGAATAGTGTATTTTGTATCACAGTGCTGTAATTTACATATATGTAAAAGAGGAGTATATAAAGTGAGTGAAATAAGCGAAGTAACAATAAATAAGTGTTATAAAAAATTATATAAAGTGAAAGATACGCTAATACCTTCGGTAATTTTAGAAAAATATAAAATATAGAATATATATAATGAAAAAATACGATATGTGGACGCGATATAAAATAAATGAACGAATAAAAGAAGCATATGAAAAAAGGATGGAAAAATTAAATTCAGTTAAATCAAATAATCAATAATTTTATCCTTTGATGATTTAACTAATTCAAAACATTTTTTTCTTATAGGATCATTAACATCAAGTGACCCTATAACATTATATCGTGGAGGACCACCAAGATTTCTACAGAAATAAGGAATAGAGTAAAAAAATTTAGGATAATATGTAAATGTCATCCAGTCATCACAATACCAATTTTTAACTTCTTCGGGGAAATAAAACCCGAAAATTTCCATATGTTTTCTACTGACGAAAGATTGAGTTTGAATAAATCGGTTACCTCCGGGTTGAGAATGAGGTCCAGAAATATAACGGTCGTAATCCATAGGTCCAGTTAATCCAATATTATTATTTTTTTTAAGTTGATTAATAGAAGAACCAACCCAACCAGTTTGCATAAAAATAATATCATCGCCGCATTGGAAAAAATAGTCGCATCCATCATGATAAGCATTTTTAAAAGCAATGTTCCACATAAGAGAAACGTGTCCTTTTGGAATGTTTTTTGCGATAATAAGTTTTAAAAAAATATTTCTGGGTTTTAATGAATTAAAAATATTTAATAGTGCTTTTTTTTCAGTTGGATTATTATATAAAGGGTCGTCGTGGTCAATTACCAAATAAATGGTATATTTATGTTGATGGTCGCGCGAATCAATAAAATATTTTAAAAAAAGATTACAAAAATGAGTTTCGTGTATTTTTTTCCATGGTCTATTTCTAGATGTAGTAGGAATAAGAATGCCAATATGGTGTCGGGGAGTATCGGTATGATATTCGTTCATTTAATTAAATATATTAATAATATTTAAATAGTTGTTGATGTATAATTATATATGAAACCGAATTCATTTTGCACGATAAGCACTAATAAATGTAAGCACGAATTGACGATATTTTTATTAACATTATCCATTCATCATCCAGAATCATCAGTATATATATTGTCGGATAAGGAAACATCATTAGAAATATTAAATATGTCGCCAAAAATAAAATTAGATATGAAATGGTTTATAGAACTAGATGAGTATAGTAATAAAACAAGATTTGAAATGGAAAATGAAGGTATCTGGAGTAATTTTCAAATGATGAAAGCGAATGTAATAGAGAAAGCATTGGAAAAAGAAGAAGATACGTTATTTTTAGATAGTGATATGGTAATATTGGATGAGATAAATGATATAAATAAAGATAAAAATCTAGGAGTATCTCCTCAATTTATAAAAGAAAAAAATGTGAAAGAAGTAGGTTATTATAATGGAGGAATGTTATGGACGAATAATAAAGAAGTACCGAAAGATTGGATAGAATTTACAAAAACATCGCGATATTTTGATCAAGCTTCAATAGAAGATTTGGCGAAGAAATATAGTTATTTTGAATTTGGAGAAAACTATAATTTACAGAGTTGGAGATTTATACTAGGTTTGGAAACAACTCAACAAATAACAAATAATATAAATATAAAAAAAGGGAAATTATATTATAAATCGGAAAGGTTGAAAACAATACATACACACTTTAATAAAGGGTCAAATATATTTTCAAGAATAAACGACCATATATTAAGTAAGATGAGAGCGTGTAAAATGTATAAAGAATTATGTAGTATAAGAAGAGGAATTAGAGGGAAATGGGAAATATATATACCGGATAATAAAATAATGATAGGAATGTGGCATCATAATAATGATTCATTCAGGGAATTAGCAATGAAGTGGAAATTGAAAATAAAGGATGTAGATATAATAATGGAAAGAACTCCGAATTGTATGATATATCCAGGAATATATTTGTATGACAGACCAACATTAGAGTGGTTAGAAGAAAGTATAATGAGGAGTAATTTATTTTTATTAGGGAACGGTGATATAAAATTAGAAGGGGAAGCATTAAAAAAACGAAGAGTGAATGTAAAACCGTGGATATTTTGGCCGCGTCGTCCAATGATATTAGAAGATTATATAGAAATAAACAAAACAAAATCATATGAAAAAAGGAATACAACAGTAGTATTTATAGGTAATATAGAAAATCAAGTACAGAATAAATATAGAGAAAATAAAGAATGGATAAAAATAGTAGATAATTATCATTGTACTATTGGGCAAGTGCATAAATTTAGTCAAGAAGAATATCTAGAAGAATTACATAATAGTAAATATGGATTATGTTTAAGAGGATATGGTAGTAAGTGTCATAGAGAGGTAGAACTAATGGCATTAGGAACAGTACCAATAGTTACGGACGAGGTTTCAGTATCATCCTACATAAATCCTTTAATAGAAAATATACATTATAAAAAAATAAGTAAAGTTGAAGATTGGAAAGAACCAAGTAAAGAAGAATGGGAGAAAATGTCAAAAGCTTGTGTAAAATGGTATGAAGAAAACATCCATAGTAGAAATAGTTGGGAATTAACAATAAAAACAATATTATATACATAAAAAGAAATCATTATAAAAGTATAAATGAATTATGAGAAATATCTAGAAGAGTTTATGAATAATGTATATGATGAATTTTTATCAGAAAATAATGGGGGTATGAAATCACCGGGTATGTTTATAACATACGTTATGTTAAAGGAATTGGAACCAGATGTGGTTATAGAATCAGGTGTATGGAAAGGTCAAGGAACAAAAATAATAAGGGAGGCAGTAGGAGAAGACTGTAAAATAATATGTATGGAACCAAGAATATTATTTGGATATCAAGATGACGGAGATACAGAATATTATATGGGTGAAGATTTTAAAGATTTTTCAGATATAGATTTATCAGAATACAAAGGAGAAAAAATAGTAGCACTATTTGACGATCATATTAATGCAGTAAGGCGGTTAGAAGAATGTAAATTAAAAGATATAGATTATGTTGTATTTAATGGGAATTATCCAGTAAATTGTGGTAGTCATGTGTCATTAGAACATGTAATAAAAAAAGATGGAAGATTTATGAAATCAGTAAAAAATGCGGAAGAATCAATAAAACAAGTAAAAGAAATGATAAAAGAATATAAAATATATCCAAATATATTTCCATGTAAAATAAAGACAGGAGAAGGATACTTTGATTGTGAAAGTTATTTCAAAGCACCATTTAAAAAAGAAGATGTGATAGAAAAATATAAACCATTATATGAAGAAAAAGAAAGTTATAGATGGAATACGCTGGTTAAATTAAAATAAATATAAAGATTAAACCTTATATTTATTAAATGTTGAAAATAACAAGTTGGTTTGGGAGATTAGGAAATAACATAACACAATTAAAAAACGTATTGTATATAGGTTTATTTTGTAATTACAATATTGAAATACCTAGACATATGTTTTTCAAAGCAACAAAAATAATAATAAATAAAAGTTATGAAAATCATAATAATATAATAGACAATGAAGGAGTTGAATTTTATTATCAAAATAAATTAGAGAAGTACAAAATATGCTTTACAAAAAATCATGAAAAAGTAAAAAAAATATTACAAGATATATTTAAAATAGATATAAGAAATATAGAGAAACAAGAGGGTTTGATAATACATATACGTTCTGGAGATCAGATGATAACAACAAATCCAAATCCAAACTATATAATGGCACCTTTAAGTTATTACAAAAAAATAATAGAAGAAAATAATGATAAAAAAATACAAATAGTATGTGAAGATACATTAAATCCTTGTGTAAATGAATTATTAAAAATTTATCCAAAAATAAGTTATAATAGAAATACATTAATGAATGATATAAAAATTATATTGGGGGCAGAAAATATAGTGTCAACCATAGGTACTTTTATACCTGGTTTATGTTGGATGTCTAATAATATAAAAAAAGTATATATAACATCATATGATTTTACATTAAAAGATAATGTATATCCAAAAAATGTTGAAAAAGAGATAGTAATAATGGAAGATTACAAAAATAAAATAGTGAAATGGGAAAATAGTAAAGAACAAAAAAAAATAATGTTAGAATATGAAGCAAATTAGTTAAATTTATAAATACGAACATATCCATTATCGGCTAGGTTTGGTGCATCAGGACAACCGGCAATAATAATGCTACCATCAGCAGAAATATCAACATCTCTGCCAAATTGATCGCCGGGCGCACCTGGTAATTTTTTATCGTCAATAACCCAATCAGCACCATCCTTTTTATAAACAACAACAACACCGTTATTATTAGCAGGAGTATCATAGCTACTATTTCCAATAATAATTTTAGAACCATCTTTACTAATAGCAATAGAGGAAATTTCATTATCTAAATCAGTCTTTATAGTAGTATCAATAATGTATTGTGGGAGGTTGTTGGGGTCTTTCTTATAAACAACAATATTTCCATTATCTTCGCCTGAATGAGAAGCGATAACAATAGATGCATCGCCAGCAATATCAACTCTATTTCCAAAAGCTTGATGTAATGTTCCAGCATTACCAATGAAGTCATTGATTACAGCCCAAGCACCACCAACACCAGTATTTCCAAGAATATAATAGCCATTATTAGTTCCAACAACAAGTGTTGTACCATCAGTATTAAATGCGATACTTCGTCCAAAAGTGGAAATATCAGCATTTGCGTTACTAATAGTGCCTCCTTCTTTTGCGTATTGTCCATTTCCACCATTTAATTTAAAAAGTTGGATATCTTTACTAGCAAAAGACGCAACAGCAACACGGTCAGCATTTCCACTTATAGCAACTTCAGCACCACCATCACCATTAGTACCTTCAAGTTTATGCAATACTTGAAATAAGTCATCATTTGCGTTCTTTTTAAGAACTATACCAGAACCAGTGGTAGTGTTTATATTTGTTTCGGAATAAATAATAGTATGTCCGTCATCGCTAATAGAAATTTCTGAAGAAAAACCATTATCACCAATCCTCATTTGGTCAGCACTAGGAGCATGGGTGTCAACTTCATCATATCCAGTTGCGTTAGCTCTAAGTTTAAAAATGTGTACGCTACCTTTTCGTTGGTTGTTTGCTGGTAGATTTGGATATAGAGTATCTTGTGCGATTACAGCAATGAAATTTCCATTTTGGCTGATTGCAACACTTTTTCCAAATTCAGTACCACCAGCAGCAATAGTTAATGTTTGAAATAATTTCCAAATCTCAGTAATAACTGGTTTGGGTATTTTACAGCATTCTTTTTTTACACGATTAAATAATCTAAATCCGTGGTATGATGTTCCAACACCACCAGGTATTCCAAATCCAAAACCACCTGAAGCGGCACCATAATTAGTTAAATTATTTGATCGTCTAAGTCTTCTATTGGAAGGATTTATTCCGGGCATTATAATAATAGTTAAGATTAAATTATTATAATGGAATTATTTACTACCAGCAATAGCGGCAGCTTTAAGTCTATTTAAACGGTCCATTTGTCCGACTTTTGCTTCTAAATTAAATTGAAGAGATTGTTTATCAGGAATGGGTTTATGATAAACTTCTAATTTTCTGTTAGAAGAAGCGGAAGTGCCGAAAGTAGAAGAAAGATAATGACTATTGACAATGCTTTCAGGAAATAAGAATCTAGCTTTGGCGGTTTTTAATAGGTTAGGTCTAGGGGCAGCGGGTCTAGGTTGAGAAATTCCAATATTTCTACCTTTGGAACCATTATATGGTATAATACCTCGTCTAGAGGAAGCTCTTGCTTGTAAAGGCAACATATATACTATAATTAAATATAAAAATGTTACAAAGTAAATATAATAAGAGCTATAACTATTGTGGTTGATACAAAAGAAACAAACATAACAAGAACAATATCTTCTAAATTATTAATTATATCATCAACATATTGATTATTTCTATAAAACGGTCTAGGTTTACAACATAGATAATTAAAACAATCATCCATAATATTGTGTTGTCTATATGAAAAAGGAATGCCGTATCTGAACCTAGTTCTAGGTGACATATTGTTAATATCTAAAGAATTGAAATTTCTACGATTTATAATCATATTATTAGAATTATCTAAATTAACAGGTGTAGTATAAATAAAATTCATACTAATATCAGTTTTACAGATAATACAAGATTGATTTCTGGTTAAATTAATCCATTTTTCATAACAAACTTGATGAAAATAAAAACGACAATCGCAGTAAGTATTGGATGAAATATCCAAAGTCGCATTATCTTGGATATTTTGATGACAGATGATACAAGTTGGTAAATCATCTAAATTTTTAATTTGAATAGTGTGGGGAGAAGAGTTCATACATAAATAAAATAAATTAAAATTCAATTCCTTCGTCATCAAAATTGGTATCAGTTTTTTTACCGTTGGACAATGAATAATCACCGACACGTTTTTCAAAGAAGTTAGTTTTTCCTTCCAAAGAAATCATTTCCATGAAATCAAACGGACAAGAAACATCAAATAATTTTGGATATCCCAATTGAACTAATAATCTATCGGCTACAAATTCAATATATTGAGACATCAATTCGTTATTCATACCAATTAATTTACAAGGAAGAGCATCGCATATAAATTCTTTTTCAATTGCGACAGCTTCATTAAATAAATCGTGAACTTTAGATTTTTTAGGTTTTCTAATTAATTTATGAAATAAACAAATAGCATAGTCAGTATGCATGCCTTCATCTCTAGAGATTAATTCGTTGCTGAAAGTTAAACCAGGCATAAGTCCTCGTTTCTTTAACCAGTAAATACTACAAAAAGCACCAGAGAAGAAAACACCTTCGACGCAAGCGAAAGCTATTAATCTAGTAGCGAATGAAGAACGTTTATCATTAATCCACTTGATAGCCCAATCAGCTTTCTTTTTAATACAAGGAAAATTATCTATTGCTTTAAATAATTTCATTTTTTCATCTTCATTTTTAATGTATGTATCAATAAGGAGAGAGTACGTTTCACTGTGAATATTTTCCATCATCAATTGGAAGCCGTACGCAGCTCTAGCTTCAGGTAATTGCACTTCGCTCATAAATCGTTGTCCTAAGTTTTCAAGAACAATTCCGTCACTTGCAGCAAAGAAAGCGAGTATCATTTTAATAAAATGTTTTTCATTATCGTTTAATTTATTCCAATGGGTAAGATCTTTCGATAGGTCGATTTCTTCTGTTCTCCAAAAACAATCTTCCATTTTTTTGTAATGTTGCCATATCTCTTGGTCTTGTAGTGGGAACATTACATAGCGATTCGGATTTTCCGTAAGCAGGGGTTCATTTAGTGATTTCGACATCCTAAAGTAATATAATAATTAGATTTAAATATTTTTTATAATATATTAATTTTAAGAGCTTTATGCTTTTAAATAAAAAATATAACTTAAAACCTGATACTTTTTATAAGTGAAAAAAAAATAATAAATAATAAATAATAAATTATATAATATATATATAATTAATGAGTAAAGAAACGATGAAATTAGCAGAAAGAGATAAAATTTTACAGCAAATACAATCAGAAATAAAATTACAACAAATAAATTTACTGAGACAAACACAAGATTTGGAGAAAAATCACAAATCAAATAAATTTTTGGAAGGAGTAGTTGAAGATTATAAAGAATTTCGAGACCATATTTTACAAGAAAAAAGAAACCAGAAAATATTTCTTGAAGGATTAATAAATTATTTAGAAAAAATGAAAATACAAGGAGAAATGACAGATAGATTAATAAATCAAACTAAAAATGAGGAAAAGGTAATAACGGATAGATTGGAAAAAGTAAAAAAAGAATTAAACGAATTAATTAGTGCAACAAAAAAATAAGCCTATATAATATATGGATTTTGAACAACAAAAAAAGCAAATACAAGAAATGATTAATGATGGTCAAAAAAGGGTAGAAGATATAACAAATAAATATACTAATTACATAAAACAAAATAAACAAATATCAGTTGAATTAGAACAATTGGTAGGTAAATTAAAGGAATGTACGGGAAATTTAGGTAAGATAGGAGAAGCGTATCAAAGATCAAAACAAGAAACAAAAAAAATGGAAGAAGATTTTGCTGCTAAAGTTCAACAATCGGAGATAGAATCAACGCAAAGAAATGAACAATCAGAAGAAACATTAAGAAAACAAAAAGAAGAGTTAGAGGCTGCTGCAGCAACACAAAAACAAGAATTAGAAGCAAAAATACAAGAACAGAAAAGGCTAGATGATGAAGCTCTAGCACAACAAAAAAAAGAAAACGAAGAAGCAATGAATGCTTTAAAGAAACAAAAAGAAGAAGCGGATACTCTAGCCGCACAACAAATGGAACAAGCAAAAAACGAAGCAGCACAAGCTTTAGAAACACAATCAAAGGAAGCACAAGAAAAACTAATGAAACAACATCAATTTGATGAAGAAGCAAAAGCAAATGTAAGGATGCAATTTGAAGAATTTAAACAAAAAGCAGGAGAGGAATTAGAAGATTTAAAAAAAGAAGCAGCAGCAGCAAAACAAACATCAGAAACCGCTCATAAAGAACTCATGGAACAACAAAAAACGCAAAATGATGAATTATTAGCAAAAAAAGACGAAGATCACAAAGCCGCGATTGAAAAAATGAAATCTGAATTTGAAAAAGCACGAGATGAATTAAAAATGACATTAGAAAGTACACAATCAACCGCATTAGAACAAGCAAAATTAAAATGTCAAGAAGAAAGACAAAATTTGGTAGATCAAATAACAGAATTTCAAAAAAGCATTCAACAGCTAACTGCTAATCAGGATGAGGAAGTTAATATTTCATTACAAGGTTTTAAAGATACAGTAACAGAAACTTGTACTAAAATTCAGGAAATACAAGATCAAATGCCAAAAGAAGAAGAAGCAACGCCTCAGCTTAAAACTGAAGAAACACCAGTAGGACCAAAACCAAAGTTTTTAGAACCAAATCAACCAGCACCAAGAAGATTTGATCCAGCAGGATCAAAGTTGGCAGAAGAATCAGCAAAATATTTTAGAGTTCCTGTATCAAAAGATGAAGGAGCATCAATTAATTGGATAACTGATTGGTACGATGGTATAATTTGTTTAAGAAGTGGTGAGAGTTGTATGCCAGCAGAAGTTGTAAGCGACCCTAAACAATATTATTATGATCAGTTAGTAGAAGTAATAAATGACACGAAAGATAAAATTTCAAAAGAAGAGTATGAAAAAATGCATAAAGAAAATTCATCACAAGTATACAGATATTTGTTAAATAAATTAGGACCTAATCATTTAATGGATGTTGGAGAACATAACATGAAAATGTTAATGGCAGATTGGTTAGTTTTATATACAGAATATTTAAATAAAGGTCCGGATGTAGGTGAACCGAAATTGAAAGAATATTATTCGTCAGAAGGTCATAGACAATGGTTTATGGGAAACACACAAGGAGTTCAATCGCCAGAATGGACTAAATGGACAAAAGCTCAATGGCATCCAAAACTATCAGAAATGAGAAATAAGTTGAAAAGTTTAAAAACACCAGGAGCAATGCATAAATATACCCCACCACATCACAGAAGAGGTTCAAGGTCTCATTCGCCAGTTCGAAAAGGTGGTTTTAGATACGGAATAAAAATACCAAGAAGAAGAACATTGCGTTCTAAGTTAAAAACTCAGCGTTTAAAATCAGTGAAAAAAAATAGAAAAAGAAAAGGAAAAAAATCAAGGAAAAAGAGAAGAAGAAAGAAAACAGCAAAGAATAAAAAATAATTACTTTTAGGAATTAATATTTAAGAAAGCAATTAAATATTAAATAAATTTTTTTATGGTTATATTGTATAAATGAAAGTTCCAGCTATTTTCAATAACAAAATCTTATGCTATGCAATGTTATTTTTAGCAACAATGAATATTATTGGTTATTTGACAACAGGTGCATACGAATGTCTGTTGGTATTTTCGGTAGCCTATGCCGGAGTCAACCATTTGTGTAAAAACCAAACCTGTGCTATTTTAGGGGGTCTTTTCGCTGCTAACTTTTTATGGGGTTGCGGAAGAGTAAAAGAAACATTTGTAGAAGCAATGAAAGGTTCGGAATCACATGCCAACGATGCTTCAGAATCAGCAACAAAAGCAGCATTAGAAGCAATGAAAGAAGCAGCAACAACGGGGACAGCGAAGGATGCTAATGCGGCAGACGCGGCAGCAAAATTGGCGGCAGACGCTGCAGAAGCAGTAAAAGAAATAAAGAAAGAAAAATGTAAGGGATCAATGAGCGGTCAATTCAAAGACTTCGATCACAAATGGAGTGGTGAAGCATGTACGGCAGTAAAGAGATAATTAATTAATAATATTTTATATATAAATTATATATAAAATGGTAAAAAAGTTTATTAACAAATCGCCAAAAGTAGTGCAACAAGCATTGTCAAATAAATACGTGTTATATGCTGTATTGTTATTTTCTGTAGGTCATGTAATTGGGTATATCCAAATGGGAAGTTGGGACGCTTTAGCATTATATATGGCTGGTGTAGTAGTAATGAGTTATTTTTCAAAAAACATGATAGTAAATTTATTAGTAGCAATGTTTTTAGGAAATTGCAAGGTTTGTTTAGACGTAACTAGTAATGTTTTGAGTATGGTTGGAGTAACTAATAGAGAAGGTTTTGTAGAAGGTATGAAAGAAGGTAATGAAGAAAAAAAAATGTATGAATTATCAGATGGAAAATGTAATCTAAACCCAAAATGTACTGGAGAAAAATGTTTTAGCGATGATAAATGTAAAAATGCGATAGAAAAATTCAAAGGCAGCGGACAACAACGTTCAGAACCAGCAGCGTTAGACGAAAATGATAAAGATGGAGACGATGATTATGCACCAGGAGAAAGATTAGATTATAATGCAACTTTAGAAATGGCATATAATAATTTAGACAAAATGCTAGGTAAAAAGGGAATGCAAGGTTTAACCGCGGAGACACAAAAATTGGTAGGTCAACAAAAGAATTTAATGGAATCTTTAAATAATATGGCACCAGTATTAGAAAGTGCGAAAAGTACATTAGATAATATGAATTTACCAGATATGGAAAAAATGAGTTCAATGTTGTCAAAGATGAATGCTGGTGGATTATCGGGATTGATGCCGGGAGGGATGAAAAAAAAAGATGAAAAATAATTTTTTAACATTATATTATAAATAATGGTAAAAAGGTTAATAAATAAAAGTCCAAAAATAGTTCAGAAATTGTTGTCAAATAAATACGTATTATATATTGTATTAATAAGTTCAATAATTAACATATTGGGATATATTCAAATACAAAATTGGAATGCTTTAGCTTTATATATAGTAGCGCAAATAATAATGAGTTATTTTTCGAAAAATATGACAGTAAATACATTAGTAGCGTTGAGTCTAGCAAATTGTAAGGTATGTGCTGATTATATAAGTTTAAATATAGAAGGATTTAAGGAAGGCGCTAAGGATAAATCTGGAAGAAAGAAAAAAAATTCAAAATATTGGAAAAATAAAGAAGGGAATTGCATAGAACATACAGAACAAAGTAAGAAAGATGGTGGATGTGCTGGAGCAGGATGTAAAAAAAATTGTAAAACGTGTTATGATAATATTAAATGTTCTTAAAATGCTAGTTAATTAGATATGTTATTTTTCTACCATTATAATATATAAATGGTAAAAAAAATAGTAAGTAATTCACCGAAATTTATAAAGAATGCATTGACGAATAAGTATGTATTATATTTAGTATTGATAGTATCGGTATGTAATATTTTAGGATATATAGAAGCAAATGATTTTGATGCTTTAGCATTGTTTATGGCATCGGGATTTGTAATGAGCTATTTTTCAAAAAATATGATAATAATATTAGGAACAGCAATGTTTTTTGGAAATTGTAAAGTATGTGCTTCAGCGTTAAATGGTAGAGAAGGATTTAAAGAAGGACAAACATCAAGAGCAGGAAAAAAAGATACAGTGAGAAGTCAAAAATCAACCACTTTATATAACGTTCAGGAAGGGAAATGCGTTGAAATGAAAAAAGGTAGGAATGAAACGTGTAAAAAAAGTACGGCAGTTCCAAAAGGACAAGGAAGTCGTTTATGTTTTACCTGTGATGATTGGGGAACAAAATGTGGGAAACAAAAAAAACCAAAAGGATGTAAAAAGAAATCAGGATTTACACAAAGAAGCGAACCAGAGAAATTAGATGAAAGTAAAAGAGATGACACAGAAGTAGATGTAAATTATGGGGCAGCACTTGAAACAGCATTTAATACATTGGGAAATATAGGAGGAAAAAATGGATTAGAAAATATAGGCAATACAACAAGACAACTTGTAGATACACAAGAAAAATTATTAGAATCTATTCAAAACATGGGTCCATCAATAATGCAAGCAAAAGAAGCTTTAGAAACTATGGATTTACCGGATATGAATAAAATGAGTTCATTATTAGAGAAAATGAATTCAGGAAGCCTTTCAGGGTTAATGGCAAAGTAAAAATAAAGGATTAATATATATATGCCAAAAAAATGTCCACCTGGAATTTTTTGTATAGAAAATACTACTTTATTATTTTTATTAATAGTATTTTCTATAATAGGAGGAGTTTTATATACAATAAACAATAATTATAAAACAAATTATAACATTTATATGAAAAATGAATCAGAACATAAGTCGGTATTAAATGATATGCATGCACCACCATTAAAAAATAATGAATATCATCCAGAATTAAGAACTTGTCATTCAAAGGGATTGCCAGTAAATATAAAAACAAGAGGCGGCGGCGGTGAATATAGACAACTAGGAATATTAACAAGAATGTCGGGCGAAGAAATGATAATACCATTAATGGGTCGTCCATTATATTCAAATAGAAGTAAATGGCAATATTACACCATGACAGATAAAAATAATGTAGTAAAATTACCTATAAGCAGCAACGGAAGATCTTGTACGGGTGAATATGGATGTGATGAATTGACGAATGGAGAAACAATATATGTTGAAGGATATAATGATACGTTTAAAATTACAATTTATGATAATTCTCAGTTCCAGTATATTCCATATTTGTAAGTAAAAATATTTAAAAAATAATAATTTATATAGTATATAAAGTATGTTAAAATCAATAGTCGATAATTTGGATGATAAAGAAAATATTTTTCCAATAGAATTAAATAAAGAATTTAAAATATTTGAAATAAAATTCGAGAAATTGGCAAAAATACAAGAAGGAGATAAAATAGGGAAAGATAAAAATGGAAACTATATAATATTTAGTAGAGGATGGGTAATGGGTTATTCACAAACAGCGTGGAGAAAATTATATAGAGAAGATAGAAATAATACAAATAAATATCTAGAAGAAGATTTCACAAAATTCGCGAAATTTTTGGATAGAATAAATGATGTAGCGGACAGTGATTTATTAAATGTATACAAGTCATTTAGTTATGATGTATCAAATTACTGTCAAAAATTGATAAGTAGTTTATATAATTTGAAAAAAACTTATGATGATGGTTCAGATAATTCAATAGAAATAATAGCAAGAATAGATAGTATTATATTAGTATTAATAGAATACAAAGAAAAAATAGAAACAGTATACGTATCAAAACATAAAGGGAATTTTAGCTGTTATTTAAATATGGATTCAAATTCAATATAAATTAATTAGTAATATTTAATTATTAATTACACCGACCGGAAAGAAAAATGAGACAAACTCATCCTAAATTTCGGTGGCTGGAAGCATTACCTTCCGTAAAATCAACTGATGGTCTTACTTTTTCCTCTTCTTTTTTGTTTATTGAAGAGGTGAAAGACGAAATACAGAATTCATTTGGTCTTTGTTGTTTGTATATCCAACATTTTCCCAAATTCATTATATTTATTGCTGAATTAGCATCTCGTGTTCTAAATACGATTTTTTTGTTTTCGCAACTCACGCAGTTAGAACATACTAAAAGACGAAATTCCTCTTTGTTTTCCTTGTTTCTATAATGTTTCAAATCTTGAAAACAATCACAACATTTCTTACTTGTATTACATTCGTTTATTGTAATTGTATCATATCTTTTATGGATTAGTTTCCTTAATCCTTTATTCATTGTCGGCATAAAATGTTTTATTTGAGAAGACCTACTCCAATTTCCATAACAAATTAAAGGGTTTTCACCAAATGTATATTCTATGTTATTCAAAAATATATCTATTGATTTATTACCATAACTATATTGTCTAAATTTCATTTTTCTCCATACATCCTTCTTATAAAATTCGGTTGTTTGTTTATTCAACTTGTCTTTCTCAACTAAATAAGATTTGAAACTATTATAATTTACTGATTTGCTATTTTGTAAAGACAATACATTTTCATACTCATTTATCTTGTTTAGATATTTTTCTCGTTGTAAAATTTGTTGATTTCGTTTTGTCATACTTTCCTTTTTTCTTTGTGGTGCTGTATATTGTAATTTATTACCTTGTCCGTCCATCATATAAACCAAAGAACGCTTGCCAGGGTCTAAACCTACTATATTTCTTTGTTTCAAATTGTCTAATTGTTGCATATCTAATTCTTCAATGCTAATATATTCATAATCTTCGCTATTGATTTGTTTGTGTTTATTTTCTTCTCCTTTACAATCTTTTCTTATAAATAATAAAGAACAACTAATTCCATCTGTAGTTATTTCATTATGAAAAGTATAATGTTTATTTTTGAATAACTTGTATTTCATATTCAATAAACTACTCCATAATACATTTTGATAGTTAGTAATTTTTTTTAGAACTTCACCTTTCTTTTCACTTTCAGGGCAAAATAATTCGGCAATACAACTACTATCAAATTTAATATTTTTTGGTATAATATTGTTTCGTAATGGTAAAGGTTGAAATAATTTATTCTCCTGTGTTTCTAATACAGAATTCATATACAACATACCTTTCAAATACTCAAATTGTCTTGCTTTCACATCATAATATATTGTTTTGGTAATATTTGTTGGTAAAATATAAGGTAAGTGAGTGTGTTTCCAGTTATTAAATTTTTCATTTGTATCTTCTAACATAAGTAGTTTATGTTTTAGTTCAAATAATTCTTTCTTGTCTTCTGTAATATCATTTGTGGTTTTATTGATAAAACGAAGAAAATGTTGAATAAAATGTTCTTGTATATTATTAGAAATACAAACTTGAATTTGCTCTGCTATAATATTTATTAAATGTGATTTATTGACTAAATTGGTTTTGGTATGGTTAAGTAAAGGTTGATATTCCTTGAGATAAAATTTGTTTAATGTATCCAAAAGTTGCGTATCTTTGGATTTTCTACCGCTATTAGATTTTGTTCCTAATGTTTTGATACAATATTTCACAAAAGTAAATTTATCATCAAATACAGGAAATTCTAAATGATTATGAAAGCAATGCAAAATATATAACCGAATAAATTGATAAGTATGAATAACCAAATCATTTATTTCAAAAACCAAATTAGTAATAAGCGGTTGAACTTCACTATGTTTCAATAAAACAGATTTGAGCGTTGTTTTGATGGTTTTGAATTTAGATTTCTCTAAATTTCTAAAAGTTTTGAATGTTTCTTTCTTTTTCTTTTTCACCATTCTATATATTTACTAAAGATTTTATTTTTAAATAATTTACTTTATAAATTAAATTATTTAATTATTCCTAAATATTTTATATTTTGTTGAAGTTTTATAAATACCATTTTCTACTTTTGTAAAAGTTGTTCCACAATCAAATATATAATTTTGTTGTCGTAGAATACTTCTAATAATATTTAAATAAGGTCGCTTACATTCAAAATTTGGTTTAAAAGAAGAAATAGTAGAACAAGCAAAATATTTTTGTATTTCTTCTTTTAAATCTAATATTTTATTTTGTTTTTCTACATCTTCATCTAAATCACAAAGTAAAATAGTATTATCTTCTTTTAAATCTAATATGGTAATAATTTTATTACATATTTCTTCTCTTTCTTTTTGGTATTTTTCACTTAATTTAATCCTCATTATATAAAATTAAGTAAGATGTTTTTATTACATTTTTGTCTCATTTTTCTTTCCGGTCGGTGTAATAACTTTCTATTTCACCAATATTTCCACCACTCATAATTCCTACTCTTGCCAACCATGAGCGCGCATCTTTGGCAAATCCTTCTTTTTCTAATTTCAAATTCCAATCATCATTACGGAAGGTGGCTTTGAAATAAATGTTTGGTTTATCAGGTGGAGGTAATTTAACATATTTTTTAGGTGCTAATTTACCTAATCTAGCACGCATACCTGTATCAGGGTCGTTCGCGGCATCGGCATAATCTCTTAATTTGGAACCTATTTTTCCTTTTATCTTTTTACCCAAAGGAGTGCCTGGTCTAGGAGTTGGTCCCCCAATTACTCCCTCCTCAGCTGGTGCTCCATCAAACGAAGTTTTAGTTTCTAATGAGTCAGCTCTATCTCTAGATGTTCTTTCTCTTTTCTCCAGTGCTTCTTCTATTCCAGGAACAGGTTCTTCGAACGGTTCGGTGCTATCTTTTGGTAGTTTATCTACAATTTTATCAGTCAATTTTACCCCTGCCCTTATATCCTGGACGATTGCATTTAATAGTTCTTCTTCTTCATCGTCGGTCATCATCATACTACCCAAGAATTGCTGTAGTAACTCATCCGCATCGTTAGTAACAAATTCTTCTCCATCTCCTTGCATATCTTGATAAAGATCATCAAACTTAGAAGCATTTAATGCAGTAATCTCTTGATTGATTTCATCTTTAGTTAGCAATGATGGAGTTTGTTGTATATCTTCTTCAAAAAAAGCATATGCTTCATCATTTTCCAAATCATCAAAACTCGTCTTTTTTTTGTATTCATCAAATGCACCGTGTTCACTAGAAAGTAAAGCTTCTAACTTAGCGATTTCAGATGCCGAAGTAACATTTCCTTCTTCAATAGTTTCATCTTCAGTCTGCTCGCGGTCTATACTATCTGTTTCATCATCACTATCATCTTTAGTGGCAAATAATTGTGGTACTGGTGGCGTTGGTCCTTTAGAACTAACTGCTACACCGGGTGGAGGCGGAGACGGCGGTGGTGTTTGAACTTGATGTTGTAAAACAGTAAAACCACTCTCAATTACACCAGGTATTGTTGAAGCAGTAGTCATTGTTTCAACGTTATTATAATGTAGGTCGCTTCTCTGGTCTGTAAACATAAATTTGTACCAGTCGTTAGTGATGAGAAGTTTCATCAATTCTATTGAACCATTATTCTCATCACCTATATCATGAAAAGGGTCTTCCTTTTTCCTTTCATCCACATTATTCCGTTGATCTTTTTTATAGAATGGCATTTTTAAATATTTATATAATGGTCCGGTCATTTTATCTAATGCCAACTTAAGCAAAATACTATTTAATATATCATATAAAGGTTTTTTAAATGGAGCCATATTTTTGCGCTGAATAGTAAGTTCCAAACCAAGAAGTTTATTTTTCAAATTTCTCTCTTCGAGATTTTCAGGTATTTTTTTTCCTTTATTATCGTCAATTAGTTTCATTTCTTTATCAAAAAATGAATCCGTAATAACATATTCATCTTGCTTTCCAGCTACTGGAATTATTTGTTTAATAATTACTTTTTCACCTTTTTTAGCATCCTCTTTTAATCTAGCTAATTTTGCTTTATGTATATCTGCTATTTCAGGGTTTCGATGGGGTTGATATTTCAGAATTTCATCAAAGTTAAAAAAGCCACCGCCTTTATATTTTTTTAATGATTTATTTTTCAAATTATACTTTCTTCTTCTCCTAAAACTCTTATTTTGTTTCTTTTTTCTTTTTCGTTTATGTTTTCTTTTAGGGATTTTTCTAGATTGATTTTTTATTTTTTTGATTTTATATAATCTTTTTTTGGTGATTCCAATCATAATATATAAATAATCTATATTTTTTTATTATAAATATATATTAATTATGAGTTGTAAGGGTACAGTAAATATAAATACATCTAAAAGTTATAATAAATGTAGTTTATTATGTGATTATGAATTTAAATTTAATACTACAAAGTCATCATGTAGTATAACAAATAAAAAGAAATATTTAGATATAAAATGTTTTGATGGAGCGAATGATATAAGTATATCAGGAGTAGGTATATTAAGTATAGCAAGTGTAAGATTATATTATAAATCATTGAATCAATGGAACAATAAAAGATTTGACGCTGAATTAATAATTCAACATAGGGGAAATGGGAAAAACTTATGGGTATGTATACCAGTTACAAAAGCGAGTCATGATAATGTATCAGGTAGTTCGATAGATTGGTTTAAAGCATTGTATTTAAAAGGAGTTCCAACACATAATAATGGGAAAGTATCGCCATCTCCATCAGGTGAATTTAATTTATCAATGGTAATGCCAGATGGAGGATTTTATTATTTAGGTCAAAATGGATTACAATCAGTATTTGGAGGGACGTGTAATAAATCAAGTAATTCAATGTTGATATTTAGAAATCCTGTAGAAATACGTCCGATTGATTTATCAATGTTAAGTAAAAAAATTACACAACACAGCGTAAGTGTGCCAAACGCAAGGATGGAGGATGTGTTATACAATAGTAAAGGTGTATCGGGGTCCCAAAGTAGCGGAGATGAATATGAAACAATATGTACGCCAGTAGTAGATGAAGATGGAACAACGATAGATAAAGATGGAAATAAAGCAGAATGGACGGGATGGATAAAAAAAAAATGGCAGGAAGGAATGCCATCAACAATGTGGTGGTTAGGTATATGGGTGAAATATCATACTTATATAATAATAGTATTATGCTTAATAGTATTGGGAATACTTCAATATTTCAAAATACCAAATAAATTTGTAGGATTTATAATAGGATTATTTGACAAGAAGGAACCAGTGGAATGATAGTAGAAAATAAATTATTTTAAATATAGAATAATTTATTTACAATTTACCAGCAGCATGAACGCAATTTTGAACTGGTTTGAAAGGAGCTTTATCTAAAGCATCGGAAGATGTTCTAGGAAGCATATTATCAACAACATTTTCTTCAAGAGTAGGAAGAGGAGCACCAGTATTGCCGGCGATAGGTTGGGCGTGTTCTCCATCATTTCCGCCTAGACCTAAGTTTGCTATTTCAGGGATAAAATTAGGAATATTAGGAATATTGACAGGACTTCCAGCACGTCTTAATAATTCAAATGAAGCAATGACAGCTAAAATACCAACAAGAACGTTGACAGATAATAGACTTAAAGCGGTAATGATAACAGCAGCTTTACCAACGAGTGAATTCAAAATAGGTTTTATATCATCGGGGACTTTTATATCCAAAACAACGAATAATGCTAATAATCCAGCTAAAACATAATGATGAGTTTGTGATTTTAATAAGTCTTTCATATAACTTATTAGTAGATTATATCTTTTCGCTAAAATTGAATAAACAATATAAAAATTAAATAATATTATATTGAATGAACGAAAGCGAAGTAGCAATTTATTTAGGTCAAAAAGGGTATTCTATAAAAAAAGAAAATATGGAAATAAAAGAACAGCTTGCATTGCGTAAAGATTTAATGGTAAAACCATTTGTTCCTAAAAGTTCGATGACAAAGGCAGTAGAATTTCCATTATATAGAGAATCAAAAAAAAAGTTTTATATACCAAGATACTATGGATTAGAAACATACGGAATGTATGAAATGAGTAAAATAGAAGATTATGAAAAGATAGACTTGAAATTTAATGGAGATTTAAGAGAACATCAAAAACCGACGGTAGAAAAATTTGTAAATCACGCGCATAAAAAAGGAGGGGGGTTATTAGAATTATTTACGGGATATGGTAAGACAGTATGTGCTTTAAAAATAATATCGAAATTAAAAGTAAAAACACTAATAATAGTTCATAAAGAATTTCTATTAAGACAATGGGTAGAAAGAATAGAACAATTTTTACCAGATGCTAAAGTAGGGAGACTACAAGGACCCACAATAGATATTGAAGGTAAAGATATAGTAATAGGAATGCTTCAAAGTTTAAGTATGAAAGATTATGAAATAGAGTTGTTTAAAAGTTTTGGATTAACAATAGTAGATGAGTGTTTTCCTTATAATCAACATATTCACACAGAAAATGGTTTGATTAGAATAGGAAGTTTATATGAAAAATGGTTAAATAAAGAAGAACTACCTAAAATATTAAGTTTTAATAGAGAAACAAAACAATTTGAATATAAAAAAATGACTTATGCTTGGAGAAAAGAACGAGAAGATTTGATAAAAATAAAACTTTCAAAAAGAGTAATAAATTGTACTCCAGAGCATAAGATATTAACTATAAAAGGGTATGTAGAAGCAAATAAATTAAATGAAGGAGATTTAATTATATCTAAATATGATAAAAATCATATTGATACTATAATATCTCCAGCCTTAAATGAAGATCAATTACAAGTGGTATATGGTTCGTATTTGGGTGATGGACATGTTGATATAACTAAAAAGAATAGATACATATTAAGAATAATACATTGTAATAAACAAAAAGAATATTGTGAATGGAAGGCAAATATGTTTGGTATTGAGGAGTTAACATATATAGAAAAAAATGGATATTCTC
>Ga0222715_10001191_pt1 | contig 25333 bp, 33 predicted proteins | sample C33_9DmetaG_FD_165056 | JGI IMG/M metagenome (GOLD analysis project Ga0222715, IMG submission 165056) | Estuarine water microbial communities from San Francisco Bay, California, United States - C33_9D | ecosystem: Environmental > Aquatic > Marine > Unclassified | place: USA: California...
AACAGTAGATACTATCCTCCTTGGATGGATTATTACTGGTAATTTAAGTATAGGATTGACTATAGGAGTAGTAGAAGTTGTTTCTAAAATGATTTTATACTATCTTCATGAAAGAGCTTGGTACCGGTGGGGTAAGTTCGGATTATCAGAAAAAGAAGATTAAATTTTTACTTTTAAATGTTATAGACTTGAATATGATTGAAAAGAAGTATTACCTTGTGCAGGATATAGATACCGTAAACCTGCTTATTCAACATATTAACGAATCAGAAAAAATTGCGTACGATACTGAAACCTCCGGTCTTAATGTCCGTAAAGACAAGATCGTAGGTTTTTCTGTATCCGGTGATACAGGAATTGGTTTCTATATGCCTACAATGGTATGGAATACTAAAACCGAGACTTTAGAGGAAGTAGAAATAAACGGTAAACCAGGTAATGAAATAGCTAAGGCTATTATAGGAATGTTAAAAGGTAAGAAAATTATTTGCCATAACGCATCTTTTGATATTAGGTTTACTAAAAACTTTTACGGAATTGATTTACTAGAAGATTTATGGGTAGATACCTCTTTACTAGTACATACAGTAAACGAAGAAGGAGCTTTTGGGTACGGTAATCCATTTGGTCTTAAGTCCATAGCTATTATGGTTCAAGAAGAGATTGGACTTGATGTGGAGGAGGCTGCTAATAAGGAGCAAGTTGAGCTAAAAGAATCTATAAAGGCTAACGGAGGTAGTATTACCAAAGAGTCTTTTGAGATTTATAAAGCGGATCTCACTATTCTAGGAAAATACGCTGCTGCCGATACTGATCTTACCTTACGAATTTGTGATCACTTCTTAAAACAGCTTAAAGAAGAGGGATTAGAAGATTTCTTTTTTCAAGAAGAAGTAATGCCTCTTTACAAAGAAGTTACTATTCCTATGGAAGAATTTGGAGTAGCAGTGGATTTAGACCTACTACAGAGAACTAATCAGGAAATAACTCAAGATTTAGAAGAAAATAAGAAAATTGTTATGGACAGTCTTCTAACAACTTCTGAAGGAAAGAATTGGGTTATTGATACTTCTTTGAAAGAATACCCCCCTTCAAATAAAGGTAACTGGGCTCAAATGCTTTGTGAAAGATTCTCTGTACCTTTACCTAAATCAGAAAAGACTGGAAAGTATTCTTTAACAGCTAAAAGCATTGAAGACCTTGAAGATGGGCCGGTAAAATCGTTTTTACAAACAGGAGATATAAACTTTCTTGAATCGAATGACGTCTTAAGAATCTCTACACAGCTATGGAAAGAATCAAACGGAGGGGAATTTATTAACATCCAGTCTAAGAAGCACTTAGGGGAGATAGTATTTAAGTACATGGGAGTAAAGCCTCTTACTAAAACTTCTAAAGGACAAGATCAGTTTGATATGGATATGCTTGAACAGCTTTCTAAAAAGCATGAATGGGCAGAAAATTTACGTATCTACAATAAGCTACTTAAAATAAAATCTACCTACGTAGATCGTTTTCTGGATAATCACGAAGACGGCCGCTACTATTTTTACTTCAAACAAAACGGTACAGTTTCAGGACGTTACGGATCAGATGCCCAACAGCTACCTAAACCTAAAGAAGATGGTGAAGATGCTCCTATAATAGTAAAGTACAATAACCTAGTTCGTGCTTTTCTTATTGCAGGAGAAGGTCGAGAGTTAATTGATTCCGATTATACCTCTCTTGAACCTCATTGCTTTGCTTCTGTCTCAGGAGATGAAAAATTACAAGATATCTTTAATAATGATCACGACTTCTACTCTACAGTAGCCATTCAAACCGAAAAGTTAGAAGGAGTATCTGCAGACTCTAAAGCACCTAACTTTCTTAAAAAGGTTAATCCGGTAAAAAGAAATCAAGCTAAAGCTTATTCTCTCGGTATTGCTTACGGTATGGAGGCTTATGCTTTAGGAAAAACATTAGATATACCTACAAAAGAAGCAGAAAAGCTTGTAGAAGGTTATTTAAATGGATTTCCTCAACTTAAAGAATGGAGAGAAAACTCACGTAACTTTGTTAAAGAAAACGGGTATATTAAAAATAGAGTAGGACGTATTAGGCATTTGTCGAAGGTGAAAAAGATACATGAGCATTTCGGAGATAAAATCCTTGATTGGCGATTTAGAAAAGAGTTAGAAGAGCGGTACGGTAGAGATAAGGTTATGAAAGTTTATAGAGACTATCGTAACGGACTTAATAACTGTCTTAATTACCAACTCCAAAGCTTAGCAGCGGCTGTTGTAAACAGAGCGGCAATACAAATAAATCGAAAGCTAAAAGAACTTGGTATAGACGGACGGGTTCAGGCTCAAATTCATGACCAGTTAATTATTAATATACCAAGAGGTATGGGTAAGCAAATAGCCCCTATCGTTCAAGAACTTATGGAGAATACTACACAATTGCCAGGAGTAACTTTAAAAGCACCTCCTGAAATAGCTTCAAACTTTAAAGATGGACATTAACTATTTTAAAAATCTTAACTTATAAGTAGTAGTATGAATAACCGCTTCAATATCGTTATAGAAATCTTCCAAATAGTCATCTTTAGGAAGATCTTCTCTATGAGCAGAAACTACTCTAGAAAGCCACTGGAAGTACTCCAAAATCTGTACCTCAGAACTAAGCTCTTTTATAGTACTACTGATCCCGTAACCAGTGAGTATGCCGTACTTACCTTGATAGGCTTCTACGACTTCATCTACTAATGGAACTATTGCTTCATAATATTCTTGTAAAGCAATATGAGAACTATAAGAAGTAGTTTGTAAATGATAAACGTGAGCTTGTGTACGGCTATGTAACAGTAAACCTATGTATTCATTCATAGTATTTTCTAATAAATAGCTATACAGTTAAATAAATGAATTTACTTAGCACAGCACACTTTATATGGCTGGGGGACAAGCTCATGCCTTCGTTCTATAGTGGTTGTCTATCTTCTTTTATAAAAAAACATCCAAGATGGAAAATAACCGTATGGACTTGGAAAGATGTTATCCCTCTAATAAACGAATCAAAATATAAAGATAACTTTAGTAACACGTCTCATTTTATTAGTAGGTATAACTTTGTTAAGTACAGTATTTTAGATAGATTTGGAGGATGGTATGTTGATTTAGACATTGAATGGAAACAGAGCTTAGACAGTTTTTTATTTGATAGATGCAGAAATCAGCCTCCACCACAGCTTATAGTACCCGTTCGAAGTTACCCAGGAATTAAAAAGGTTAATTACCATCTCAACGACGACATGCTTTTATATGCAGAACCGGGGCTTTTCTCTGAGGTCCTTCATACGGCCTATACCAGGGATGATTACGACAAAACCAAACCTTATGAACCAGTAGGACCGGTATCACTTTCTAAATGGCTACATCAAACAAACTACACAAGACTATATATGTTTGAAGATGAAATTCAAAAACAAGGCAAATACTGTCATCACCACGGAGGAGGAGTTGTTTCTCATTTTTAAAAAACGTATATTTATATATAAGCGACCCCAGGGCGTTAACCCTTAAAACATAAACCGGTTACCGTAAGGAACCACAAAACTAAAAATGATATGAGTACATTAACAGCATACACACCATTTGATGTTCTTATCAGAAATTTTTTCGATTCTGATAATAGCTTCATGCCAGCAACACAAAACAAAGTCGGCCACCCGGTTGACATTTATGAAGATGAAAAAGGACTTCACGTCTTAGTAGCCTGTACAGGTATTAACAAAGATGAAATTGAAGTTATTACAGAAGGTGATACCCTTCGTGTTCGTTATGAAAAATCTTCCAAAGAAGACAATAGCGGACGTCAATACATTACTCAAGGAATCGCTAAGCGTTCTTTTAACATTGGTTATAAGATTGTTTCCCGATTTGACCTAACTCAAGCAGATGGTAAATTTGAAAATGGATTATTACAGGTAGATATTCCGTTTGCAAAATCTGCTGCACCTTCACGCTTAAAAATTAAGTAAGCATTTGCTCTGGGGTTTGCTTTTTTAAAAAATTATTACTATCTTATAGAAGTAGTAAAAACAAGTTATTAATCTAAAAAATAGTCTATATGCCACGAGGAAAACAAAAAGGATATAAAAAGAATAGTATTAAAATTCAAGATACTGTTATGGATCCTTATTACATTCTAAACGAAGATCGTCAATTCATTCTAATGAAAAAAGGATCTTCTATCGCTCAAGGATATTTTAACACCTTAGCAGGAGCTTTGAAAGCAACCGTTAGAGAGGTAAACCTAGAAACCAACACTCAGAAAACTTTTACCCTTAAGCAATATATTTCTGAGTTTGAAAAAGTAAACAACAGTATACTAGAGGCAGTAGATCTATGAAAATTTTAGAACCAATGAACGATAGGGTCCTTATTAAACCTATCGAAGATAATGAAACGATGTACGGTAATATTATTGTACCGGATTTAGGTAAAGAACGTCCTGAAATGGGAGAAGTAATAGCAGTAGGGCCAGGTAGAACGACAGAGTTTGGACAGTACCTAGTACCTAACGTGGAAGTAGGACAAATTGTACTTATACCTAAGATTGGAACTATAAGAGTAGAGTTTGATGGAGAAGAATATTATATAGTTCCTGATAAAGAAATTTTAGCCGTAGTAAAAGAAACAGGAGAATAAATGAATACAGTGATAGAATTTTCAAATGAAGCTAGAACGAAAATAGGCAAAGGTGTTGAAAAGTTAGAAAGTGCAGTTACCTCTACCTTAGGACCTAACGGACGTAATGTTATTATCGAACAAGAACTCGGCAATCCGGTTTCTACTAAAGACGGAGTTACTGTAGCTAAGAGTATTAATTTTAAAGACAGAATAGAAAACATTGGAGCTCAGCTTGTTAAGCAAGCAGCTATTAAAACCGCTGACGAAGCTGGTGACGGAACTACGACATCGACGTTAATTGCTTCAAGATTATACTTAAATACCTTATCGTATAGTAAAGATTATAGAAATAATGCTGTAGAAATAAAAAGAGGTATTGATAAAGCTACAGCTGATGTAGTTGAGAAGCTCAGAGAAATGTCTACAGAGATCTCAGACGATGAACAACTAAAGCATGTAGCTACTATCTCAGCTAATAACGACAACGAAGTAGGTGAGCTAGTTGCGGCAGCTATGGACAAAGTTGGAGTGGACGGTGTTATTACGGTTGAAGAAAGTAGAACAGGAGAGACCTATCTGGAAACCGTAGAGGGTATGCAGTTCGATCGTGGGTATAAATCCCCATATTTCGTAACAGATAACTCAACAATGACTGCTATTCTTAAAGACCCAGTCATCTTAATTACTGATAAAAGAATTACAAGTGCTAAAGACCTACTTCCCGTAATGGAAGCCTGTTCAGCACAAAATAAGTCTTTACTAATTATAGCTGATGATATAGACGGTGAAGCGCTTTCGCTTTTAGTAGTCAATAAAGCAAGGGGTATACTATCCTCGGTAGCTGTAAAAGCTCCGGAATTCGGAGACAGAAAGAAAGCTGTCTTAGAGGATATAGCTACTCTTACAGGAGGTACGGTTATTTCTACTGAAAAAGGTATGAGATTAGATAAAGTAGACTTTAATTGGTTAGGTAAGTCTAGAAAAGTTACAGTAGGAAGAGATAAGACCACTATTGTAGATGGGAAAGGTTCTGAAGAGAGTATTGAACAAAGAGTTCAAGAAATTAAAGAGCTTATAGACAATACTACTTCCCCGTATGAAAAAGAACAACTTCAAGATAGATTAGGGAGACTTGTAGGAGGTGTAGCTATTGTACACGTGGGGGGAATGACTGAAGTAGAAATGAAAGAGAAAAAAGACAGGGTAGAAGACGCCTTACACGCTACCCGTGCAGCTTTGGAAGAAGGTATCCTGCCTGGAGGAGGAATAGCTTTACTACGAGCTTCACAAGCTCTTCTTAACGAAGTATTTCCTACTATGGAAGAAGGAAGTAAGAAATTAGGATACGGTGAAGTTTTACATGCTATTAGAAAACCTTTTGATAAGATTTTAAGTAATGCTGGTTTTGAAGAAAGAACTATAGATTATATTGTAGAAGTACTTTTTGAGGACTTTACTCTTAATAACAATATCGGATATAATCTACGTACAGAAGAGTATCAAGATATGTTAGAAGCCGGTATTATAGATCCTACTAAAGTTACTAGAATGGCTCTTGAAAATGCAGCCTCAGTAGCCGGAACGATGCTTATTACCGAATGTGTAATTAGTGCCGATCCTGAAGAAAAAAAGAAAGATGTTGAAGAAACCTTTAACTTTTAAAATTAAAAATGGAACAACAAACAATTAATATACCTCTACAAGACACCACAGCTGTCCTTTGTGAGGAATGTAGTAATTCGCACTTTGAACAAGCTTTAATATTGAGAAAAGTTTCTGCTCTTCTTTCAGGTACAGGACAGACTTCTTATCTTCCTATTCCTGTATTTGCTTGTAATAAATGTGGACATGTGAATGAAGAGTTTCGTCCAAGAGAGATGAAGTCTCTATAATAAGAGAATTTTAATAACGTTAACTAACCTCCTATTTATACTAACAATTAATAGGAGGAACAAATGAAACTTTCTAACTTGTTTAAAGATTCAAACGATATAAATGAGAAGTCCGTAGTTGGCTTCGGCAGTTTTGCAGTTATGGTAATATTTGCAGCAGCTGATGTTTTCACTGGACTTTGGGGTGCCGAGTTGACTATAAATGAGTTTATCTATAATTCATTTGTAATTATAACTTTAGGTTCATTTGGTATCGCTGAAGCAGGTAAAATATTCGGTGGCAATAAAAACAACAAAGAAGAATCATAATGCCAGAGCATAAGGGACTAGGAGATACTATAGCTGCATTTACTGCGGCTACTAAATTAGATAAAGTAGCTAAAAAAATGGCTAATATGGCCGGAAAAGAAGACTGTGGATGTGCTAAGAGACAACAAACTCTTAATAACCTAGTCCCTTATAGAAATGGCGGACGATTAATAAATGTTTCATCCGACGAAGGTAAAAAACTTACATCTTAAACTAGAGGAAAAAATGCTTTTAAAAGTTGGTTCAAAAGGAGACGACGTTAAAAAACTTCAAGAAAAATTAGGATTAGCAGCAGACGGAGTATTCGGAAACGGTACTGCTATAGCTGTTAAAGAATGGCAATCAGCTAACGGACTTACAGCAGATGGAATAGTCGGTAGCGGAACCTGGGATAAAATGTTTGCCGAACCAGAGCAACCTGTTGAAGATTATAAAGATCTGAAACTTAGTGCTTTACAAGGACACGTTCCTGCAAAAGTAATTTTACAAATACCAGACACAGCTGATAAGTTTGGGATCAACACACCCTTACGTCTAGCACATTTCTTAGCTCAATGCGGACACGAAAGCGCAGGCTTTAAAGCAGTCTCTGAAAATTTAAATTACTCTAAAGCAGCCTTACAGTCTATCTTTAAAAAATACTTTCCAGACGAATCCACAGCTGCTCAGTATGAAAGAAAGCCTGAAATGATTGCTAACAAAGTTTATGCAAATAGAATGAGTAATGGCGATGAAGCTTCAGGTGATGGATTTAAATTTAGAGGGAGAGGCTACATTCAACTTACCGGCCGGGCAAACTATACTGCTTTTGGTAACGCTATAAATGAAGATGTATTAAGTTCACCGGATAAAGTATCCACTGATTACCCACTTCTTTCAGCTGCCTGGTTCTGGTCTTCTAATGGTTTAAATGAATTAGCTGATAAAGGTAATAGTGATGCAGAAGTTACTACTATAACGAAGAGAGTTAACGGCGGTACTATTGGACTTGAAGATCGTATCAAGCACTTTAAAGAGTACTACCACTTACTGGTATAGAGATGAAAAATTGGAGAGACTATATCTTTCCGACCCTAGTAGCTCTTTGTGCACTATCGGTATCCGGATCCGCAGCATTCTATTCTGTTACCGGTTTATCTAAGCTATTTGCCGGTGCTTCCTTACAGGTAATAATTATGGCAGGGTCGCTAGAAGTATCTAAATTAGTAGTAGCGTCCCTGCTTTACCGTTACTGGGATCAGTTAAATAAAGCTCTTAAGTACTACCTAACTGTTGCTGCAGGTATCTTAGTACTTATTACCTCTATGGGTATCTATGGATTCCTTTCAGCAGCTTACCAAGAAACTGCCAACGAAGCTAATATAGTAGATACTCGTATAGCTTTTTTAGAACAAAAAAGAAACTTCTATCAGGATGATGTAAACAGGTATGATCTTGAATTAGAAAGAATTTCAAATAATATAGCTACTCTATCTCAAGCTAAAGCAAGAGACATACAAATCAGAGACACAACATCAGCTACAGGATTTAGGAGTACCATATCTACAACAGAGTTAAGATTAGCTCAATCTAGAATAGATACTGAAGAAGGTAATAGGAGAGAAGTACAAGCTAAAAGAGCAACAGCAGCTGATTCTTTACAAAAGTACCAAGTAGAAATTTTAGAAGCTAATATCGGAAATGATATAGCAGCAGAACTAGGACCGTTGAAGTATCTTTCAGGACTCACCGGATGGCCTATGGACAGTATAGTTAATGTGCTGTTGTTAGTTATTATATTTGTATTTGATCCATTAGCTATAAGTCTTGTAATAGCAGCTAACTTTGCATTTCTTCAAATATCTAATAAAGAAGAGCTTGATCTGTATAAAACAGCTCCACCATCGGAAGAAAAAAACAAAGACTTATTTAAAGAAAAATGGGTAGAATTACAAGCTGATTCATCCGACTTACCTAACCTGGGAGAAGAAGAGGAGTTCTTAGATAGCCTAAAAGAAGATGATTGGATTATAGAAGAAGATCCTATAGAAGAAGATGTAGATGAAAAAGAGATAATAGAAGAAGAACCTGAAGTAAGGTCTAAAAAGATAGTAAGAATTTTACAACGTACACCTTCCAAACGTCGAGTACAATTTGATGATGGAACAGAAGGGTGGGTTGATAAAGGAGATGAAAATACTATAATTTATATGTAGTTGAAAATTTAAATTTATTTAGTTAAATTAAGTCTATGAGCAGAATAGAAGAACAAGTCATACAGCAGATACGTGATCGAGCTGCTAGAGGGGAAAAAAAATACGGAGCTACTCTTGAAAGAAATGATCTTTCAATAGTAGAGTGGTTACAGCACCTACAAGAAGAGCTTATGGATGCTACCGGTTATATAGAGAAATTAAAAGAAGAGTATGCCAAAATCAATTCCCAGGGAAGTTAAACTTATAACTGAACATAAGGTTGATAAAAAAGAGTATAAAGAAAAAAATAATATCTCTTACAGCCAATTCCTCTCCTTTCAAACATGCCCTCATCAGTGGTACTTAAGGTATATTAGAAAGTTAGGTACTTACGAACCTTCCATACATACCGTCTTTGGGACAGCTATGCACGAAACTATTCAAACCTGGCTTGAAAAGATGTATGCTACTACCATTAAGGAAGCTATGGAGATGGATTTAGATGCATTACTTAAGGAAAGGATGTACAATACTTACAAGAAAGAGAAGTTTAGAGCAGGACATGAACATTTTTCTACTCCTTCTGAAATGGAGGCTTTCTATAACGACGGTAAAGAAATATTAGACTTTCTAAAAAGAAAAAGAGGATTTTATTTTAGTACTAAAAGTACTTACCTAGTAGGTGTAGAGATTCCATTAGTTGTTGATATTAAAACTAATCTCTATTTTAAAGGATATATAGACTTGGTGTTCTATAACGAACTAACAAGGAAGTATTACATTATAGATATCAAAACATCTACATCTGGTTGGAATCAATTTGCTAAAAAAGACGAGAAAAAAATAGCACAGTTAGTACTTTATAAGACATTTTTTGCAGAACAGTTTAACGTAGACCCAGAACAAATCAACCTAACCTACTTTATACTTAAAAGAAAAGTACCCGAGGATCCTATGTACCCGGCTATGGGGAAAAGAGTGCAGGAATTTAGCCCAGTAGCTGGTAAGATAAAAAGAGCTAAAGTTAAAAAGAGTCTTCTAGAGTTTGTTAAGGAAGGGTTTGATAGCGAAGGAAATTATATAGATAAAGATTATTTTAAAAACGCATCTAAAAGTAGTTGTATGTTTTGTGAATTTAAAGAAAATAAATTTCTTTGCAACCAGGGAATTTTCTAATTAACGGTATATTTATATATATAATTATATATGATACCGTTATGACAAAAGAAAAAAAATTAACAAGTGTTAAAGTAGAAGAAGAGTTGTTTAACCGTTTTAAGGAAGAATGTGTTCGTTCAAAATTTTCCTTTCAAAAACTTGCCGATAGGGCAATTTTTCTTTATCTTACTAGTGAAGAGTTTAAAAAAACAATACACAATCAAACTACTTTAGTCTTAAAAAAATAAGTTGCATGAAAAACAGTTTTGGTTATAAGCCTCAAAGCGAACGAAAAAAAATTCTTCTCTTATGTGATGATATTCGAATGCACTCGGGTATAGGTAACATGGGGAAGGAAATAGTTTTAAAGACAGCTCAACATTTTAACTGGTTTAACCTGGGAGCAGGAATTAATCATCCTGAAGTAGGTAAGTTAATGGATCTTTCAGGAGAAACAAACAATCTTACAGGGCTAGAAGACTCCTGGGTTAGGGTACTTCCATTCAACGGATACGGCAATCCAGACATAGTTAGGCAAATAGTTAAGCAAGAGAAAATAGATGCTATAATGATTTTTACAGACCCCCGTTACTGGGTCTGGTTATTTCAGATAGAAAGAGAAATTAGAAGTACTATACCTATTGTTTATCTAAACATTTGGGATGATCTTCCTGCTCCTTTGTATAATAGAACGTATTACCAATCTGTGGATGCTTTATTGGCTATTTCAAAACAAACTAAGCTACTTAATGAACTTATCTTAGGAGAAGAAGCAAAAGAAAAAGTTATAGAGTATGTACCTCACGGTATAGATGAAACCTATTTCTTTCCTCTTAATGAAGACGCAGAAGATTATGAAGAGTTTAAGCAGATTAGAAATCAAATTTTCGATGGTAAAGATATAAAATTCTCCATACTCTTTAACTCTAGAAACATCAGAAGAAAATCCACATCTGACCTTATACTAGCTTATAGTAGATTTTGTGAGCTTATAGGAAAAGAAGAAGCTAAAAAATGTGCTCTTATACTCCATACCGAACCTACCTTAAATGAAGGAACTGATTTAGTAGCTGTTAAAGATGCCTTCTGCGATCCGGAGTACGTTAACGTATTTTTTTCTACAAATAAACTAACTACTAAACAGCTAAACTATCTCTACAACATAGCTGACGTAACAATACTACCTTCCTCCAACGAAGGATGGGGATTATCACTGACTGAGTCTATGATGACCGGTACAATGATTATAGGAAATGTTACAGGAGGTATGCAAGATCAAATGAGATTTGTTGATAAAAAAGGCAAGTGGTATACGCCTACAAAAGATATTCCTTCTAACCATAGAGGAACATTTAAGAAGTGTGGTGAATGGGCCATACCAGTATTCCCCGCCTCTATACATCTACAGGGCTCTCCGCCTACTCCTTATATTTTTGACGATAAATGTCTACCTGAAGATATAGCTAACAGTATTTTAGAAGTCTGGAAATTAACACCAGAGGAAAGAAAGACTAGAGGACTTGCAGGAAGAGAGTGGGCTACTTCAGAAGAAGCAGGCTTTACTGCCACCAGGATGGGAAATAAAGTAATAGACTGTATTGATAAGACGCTTGATACATTCAAGCCTCGACCTCAGTATGATATTATTAAAGTAGAAGATTCTAAACCGGATTTAATTCCGCATAAACTATTTGATTACTAATATGGGAAAATTAAGTTGTGTTATAAGTTGTCCAATTTCTACGTACTCCGGTTATGGAGCTCGTAGCCGAGACTTTGTGAGAGCAGTAAGGGACAGTAAACCTGAATGGGACATTAAGATTCTTTCTCAACGGTGGGGGAACACTAGGATGAGTTATCTTGAAGACCATAATGATACAGAGTTTACTCCCCTTATTGTTCCACAAATGACATCACAACCGGATGTATGGATACAGATCACAGTACCTAATGAATTTCAACCTATTGGTAAATTTAACATAGGAGTAACAGCAGGTATAGAGACTACCATATGCGCTCCCCAGTGGATAGAAGGCTGTAATAAGATGGACCTGGTAGTAACATCTTCAGAGCACTCTAAAACAGTTTTTGAAGTATCTAAATTTGAAGCTACTCAAAATAATACAAAAACTCAATTAGGGCTTTCTAAACCTATTGAGGTATTATTTGAAGGATTTGATCAAAACATCTATAAAAAAGTTGAAGAGGTTTCTTTAGATTTATCTGAAATAGAAGAGTCTTTTTGCTTTTTAGTTGTAGGACATTGGATGCAGGGAAATTTCGGACATGATAGAAAGAATATAGGGTATACTGTAAAGGCATTTTTAGAATCTTTTAAGAACAAAAGTAATCCACCTGCTCTTATTTTAAAAACGTCTCAAGCTACTTCTTCTTATATGGATAGAGCTGAGATTGTCAAAAGAGTACAGGCTATAAAGAGATCTGTAAAAGGAAGAGTACCTAATGTTTACATACTTCATGGCGATCTTACAGATGAGCAAATGAATGAACTGTACAACCATAGTAAGATTAAGAGTATGGTAAGTCTTACTAAAGGAGAAGGCTTTGGGAGACCGTTGCTTGAATTTAGTGCAGTAGGTAAACCTATTATAGCATCATACTGGTCAGGTCAAAAAGATTTCCTTAACAAAGAATTCGTTAAGTTAATACCAGGAGTACTGGAAAATGTACATCCGTCTGCAGCAGTTAAAGATGTACTACTTCCTGAGAGCCAATGGTTTAAACCAGAAGATGCTCAAGTAGGTAGAGCTTTTAAAGATGTGCATAAAAATTATAAAAACTACATAGTATCAGGAAAAAGACAAGCACGGTTTGTAAACGAAAACTTTACATACAGTAAGATGGTTGATAGGTTAAACGAAATCTTAACTAAATACTCTCCTAATTTACCTGAACAAGTACAATTAGTTCTTCCTAAACTTTCTTTACCTAAACTTCAAAAAATTTAAAAATGGATAACTTAACTACCTGTTTAAAATGTAACGGTGATGCTTGTTTAGAACAACAAATCCCATCCGAAAATATTACAACTTATTTTTGCTTCGGTTGTGGATTTACCACTACCTCTATCAGTACTCGACAGTCAGAAATTATTCAAACATCTCTTCAAAATGCACCTGAGTTGTATAAAGATCTTGCCTATGAAGATAAAAGAGGATTAGTCTGGTTACCCGCCACTATTACTCTACCAGGCTCCGGAATGGTATTTATAGATGGGGTAAGTACTTCTGAATGGAGATGGGCAGCTGTAAAAGCTGTACCTATACTTCAAGAAGAAAAAGATAAATACCCTCCAGAGCAGACTCATAAAATGGATATGAAAAACGTTAAGTTCTTCAGCTCTCAAGACTTTATGGATGCTTTAGAAGAAATAGGATTCTTTAACATTTAAAAATAAATCATGAAAAAATATATTCAACTTTTTTTACTACTACTTCTTACAACACCAGCTTTCGGACAGCTAAGAGACTCTGTCCTTGTTGAACGGCCTCAATTTACTATTATGTATTCTGAGGTATTAGAACAACCCCTATGGGTTGAATATAAGGTGAGACAAATTGAGAAAGGTGCAGATAGAAAGGGAATGAACTTCTATAAAGAAGCAGATTATCATACTTCTGATAATGATGATTATAAAAGAAATGTATGGGATAAAGGACACATGGCACCTGCAGCTCACTTTTCTGACACTGAAGAAAATTTAAGAGCTACTTTTACGTATCTAAATTCCGCTTTACAACACCAATCCTTAAACAGAGTTGAATGGAGACTTCTTGAGGAACAAGAAAGAGACTGGGCAGAAGAACAACCTCTTGAAGTTTTTATTAGAGTTGATTTTGGAGAAGTTATTGAACGAGTACCAGGAGGAGCAGCTATTCCTACTGCCTTCTATAAAGCAATTCATTTTTCAGAAGATGATGTATTAAAGTGTTTTTATTTTCCCAACACTGCCCCTGATGAGAATAAAGATTGGCCTGATTATGAAATAAATTGCTATGAATAAACAAAAAACAGCTCTTGTATTAGGAGCAGGTGGTTTTATTGGTTCACATTTAGTAAAGCGTTTAAAGGATGATGGGTACTGGGTTCGAGGTGTTGATCTTATGTACCCTGAATTCGACAATACAGTTGCAGATGATTTTGTATTAGGTGATCTTAGAGACGCTCGTTTTACTGAAGCTGTTCTTAGATTAGAAACTAACGGAGTATTTCCTCTTAAGTACGCCTATTTACCACGTCCTTTTGTAAACACTATGAATTTTGATTTAGTGTTTCAATTAGCTGCAGATATGGGAGGAGCAGGCTTCGTGTTTACCGGAGATAATGACGCCGATATTATGCTAAACTCAGCATCTATTAACCTAAACGTATTAAAAGCATGTTTGACATATCGACCTGGTAAAATATTTTATAGCTCCTCTGCCTGTATGTACCCAGAACATAATCAGACAGACAGTACTAATCCTTTAACAACTGAAGACTCGGCCTACCCAGCTAATCCTGATTCAGAGTACGGATGGGAAAAGTTATTTAGCGAAAGAATGTTTTTAGCTTTTGCCCGTAATTACGGTCTTTCCGTAAAAGTTGCACGGTTTCATAATATTTACGGACCAGGAGGAACCTATGAAGGAGGTAGAGAAAAAGCTCCCGCAGCTATATGCCGTAAAGTTTCCTTAGCAAAGGAAGGAGAACATGTAGAAGTTTGGGGAACTGGAACTCAAACAAGATCTTTTTTATACATTGATGACTGCATTGAGGCAGTTATGAGGTTTGTTTTAAATGATACCTTTGAAGGTCCGGTAAATATAGGATCCGAGCAAATGATATCTATTAACGAGCTTGCAAAATTAACTATTGCTATTTCAGGTAAAAAGCTTTATATTAAGAATATTGAAGGACCGACTGGAGTTAAAGGAAGAACTTCTGATAACAGTTTATTTGAATCCATCCTTGGAGTACTTCATGATAGGGGTCTTGAAATTGGACTAAGTACAACCTATGAATGGATAAATGAACAACTCAATTAGTTACGCTATAACAGTTTGCAATGAAGTAGAAGAAATTAAAAAACTGATACAAGTACTATCGGAAGGTATACGTTCTGTAGATGAAATTGTAGTGCTGTATGATAAAAAAAATGGAACTTCTGACGTAAGAGATTTTTTAATTATAGCAAAAGAAGCAGGCATTGTAGAGTTTTACGAAGCAGAGTTTAGCAATCATTTTGCCAACTGGAAAAACCTACTCACAGAATATTGTGGTAAGGATTTTATTTTTCAAATAGACGCTGACGAGGTACCTGATTGGTATTTACTCCAGTACTTACCAATACTCCTAGAAGCCAACCCAGACAATGAAGTTTATTTAGTTCCTAGAGTAAATACAGTACAAGGATTAACACAAAAGCACATTAGCGAATGGGGATGGCAGGTTAATAAAGAAGGTTGGGTAAATTGGCCAGACTATCAATGGCGTATTTGGAAAAATGTACCTGATATTAAATGGATTAATAGAGTTCATGAAAGGTTAGAAGGGTTCAAAACCTATTCTCTCCTTCCTCAGGAAAAAGAATTCAGTTTATACCACCCTAAGACGATTGAACGTCAAGAAAAACAAAACGCTTACTACGATACGTTATGAAAGTAAGAAAAATAGGAGAAATTATTACCAAAGGAAGTATACCTCTTGGTATTCCTAGGGATAATATAAACGGGCCAACGGTTTTTAAGCGTCCTCACTTTTTTCCACCTGGAGCTAAATGGGTAATGTATTTTGGTCATCATGATGGAAAAAGTATAAGACAAGCCACAGCAGAAAATTTAAAAGGACCCTGGACAGTTTCAACAAATACTATTTTAGAATTAAAAAAAATACCCGGATACGGTCATTTAGCATCTCCTGAGGTTGTAATTAATGAAAACTTCTTAGAACTCTACTACCACTGTCCGTATAAAGATCACCAGTATACCTTCAAAGCGATTACCGTAGATGGAATAAGATGGGAGTACGATACACATCCGAAAGCAGCTTTCTACCTAAGGATGCTGGATTTAGGATTTGCTATTGCAAAGTTTAAAAACGAAGGAGGAGTAGTTTATAAGATTACAGATGGCTTTTTTAAAGAAGTGGCAAGAATACTCCCTAATATGAGACATTGCTGTTATAGTGATTCTAAACTATACTGGACTAATATTGGTGATTCGCCTGAAAGTATATTAAGAGGTGATTTAGATTTAAATTCTTTCTCTTTATCTAATATAGAATTAGTATTGACTCCAGAAGAACAGTATGAGACCGGAGACCATCCTATAGCTCCTTCAAAACCAGGAGCTGCTATTAGGGTAAATCAAGTTAGAGACCCTTTCGTATTGACACATAAAAATAAAAAATACCTTTTCTATACCGTAAGAGGAGAAGAGGCAATAGCTTTAGCAACTATAGAAGAATGAAACATTTAAACATATTCGGATTAAGAAGAGTAGGTAATCATGCTATTATAGAATGGATAGCTAGGCACTTTAAACATACTAAACATTTAAACGATTGCTGGGGTTGGCCGGTCCCTAATAGTAATTGGTCGACTAAAGAGTATGGAGAGCTTTCCCTACCGATAGATTTAATCATACAATCCTATGAAGATTTTGAACCCAGCATACAAGAAGTTGAAGACAGTAACACAATTTTACTTCTAAGAGATTGGTACAATATGGCTGCTTCTAGACACGTTAGTAGACGAGGATACGGAAATACAGCCAGATCCAGACACAAGGCATCTTACAATAGAAGTGTAAGTGAGGTATGGATTAAGTATGCAGAACTCTATGAGCAGTATCCGGAAAAGTTTATATTGTTTAATAAATGGACAGTAGATGAAGAATATAGGAAGGAAGTAAGTAAAAGATTTTCCTTCCCAGGAAATGCTGAGTATGTAAATAAGTTACCGGAGAGCAAGATAGGTGCTGGTAGTAGTTTTAAAGACCAAGAACTTGACCCCGAAAAAGTAAGCTTAAGGTATAGGCAATTGGTAGAAAAAGACATTAGAGCGTATAATGATATTACCGGTAATACTCTTATTAATGGGTACTGTAAAAGAATTTTTAACATAGACGTAACTAAAGATAATGACTAGTTTTGCAATAGGATGTTTAGTACAGTGGTACGAAGTAGATATAGTAGAAGAATATATAGACTCTCTAGCTGATTCTATAGATTTTTACGATAAAGAAAACGTAACAGTAGACGTACTGCTAACGGTTAATCAAGAATTGGAGAAAGCTAACAGTCCTGAACGTTTAAATTATTGTAAGGAAAAAATTAACGAAATAGTAAGAACTAGACTAAAAGGGTATAAGTTAAATTTTAGTACTACTGTTGAGTTGGTTACTATAGCAGATTACAGAAGAGAGTTTAACGATAAGTACTGTGATAGTGTAGATGTACTTATTTGGGGAGAATCGGATATGCTAGTACCTAAGCAAGCTTTTCAAGCACTTAACTCCTTACACAGTAATGTAAATACTTCTAAGTATCTAGCTACGTTTAGTATATGCAAGATGTGGGATGATAGTTGGAAGCCTTTAGAACATGTAGAGTTTACTGACAAACCTTTTATAGAAGGAGATACTCAAAACTGGTGGTCTCTTCGATATACTATGAGTAAAGAAGAGATGAACGCTTTTAACGATAAAACTCAAGATCTAGAAGTAACTTTAATTAAACCTCATAAGTATAACGGGTGCGGCTTAGTTATAAGTTCTGAAGTAATTAGATCAGGAGTAAACATACCTAAATCTGTTTTCTTTATACATGAAGATACAGCTTTCATGCTTATGACTCAAAAAGTACTCGGTAATATTCCACAGTACCATTTTAAAAACTTACTTGTAGTTCACAATAGAAAGCATCCTCAAAAGAGAAAGTTTATTAAAGGGGAAGAGAATGTAGATAAGACCGATACAGGAGCTTTAAGAAAAGTTCACAACTGGTATCAAAAAGCAAATAAAATGTGCGAACAAAATTGCTACAGTTTATTTAACCCGGATTATAAAAGCTTTACCTGGGAGGATGTTTTTACAGAAGAATAAAGGTTCGGAAATTAAAAAATTATTTCTTATTATAAAGTATCATGAAAAGATTAATATACACAACAGCTGTAAATACAGAAGGAAGAACTGTTAAAGATAGTGAAATATTTGCTATCGCACGTAATACATGGGAACACTATTGTAAAAGACATAATATAGACTTTTTTGTAATTGATACTCCTCAACATCCAGATACTCAACCTCATTGGTTCCGTTACTGGATATTTGATCTTAAACCTGATTACGATCAATACCTGTATATAGATACGGATGTATTTGTAAAATGGGATGCTCCTAATATATTTGATACTTTTGAACAAGGAAAAATATACGCAGTACAAGATAACGGTGGGTTGAGTTGGGTATGGGAAGGAATAAAAGCTTACCAAAGTATGTTTCCGGGAGTGAATTTAGAATGGGACGAGTATTTTAATTCCGGAGTAATACTTTTTGATAAAACTCATAAAGAAGTTTTTCAAGCTTTTAGGCAGTTCTACGTCAATAATCAAGCCGCCATTCAGGTTTATAGAGACAAGTATAGAAAAGGACACGATCAAACTATCTTTAATTATTTTTTGAGATATGCCGGTGTTGAAGTAGAACTTATATCAGAAAAATGGAACTTGTTTCATATGATTCGTAGAGAGATTCTCTATAACGGATACTTTGCTGATATGGGATATTTTTGGCATTTTAATAATTTAGATAGAAATATACAGGTACAGTTACTTGAGAATATATGGAATCAAATTAAAAATAATTACGAGTAACAATAAACATCTGTAGGTATGGTTAACAAGAGACTTTTTATTACCGGTGGTGCAGGTTACTTAGGTAAAAACATTATTAAGAAATATTACGACAGTAATGAGATTACCATTTACTCCAGAGACGAAGCTAAGCATTACTATTTAAAAAAACAGTTTCCTAAAATAAGATGTATTGTAGGTGATGTAAGAAATTTAGATTTAATGAAAAGAGCTGCTAAAGATAGTAACGTAGGTATTTTTGCAGCATCTTTAAAGCAGATAGAAGCAGTAGATCAGAACGTAGAGGAAGCTCAAAAGGTTATTATTGATGGTGCGTTAAACTCAAGAAGAGTAGCGGAAGAAAATAATTTTGAATCAGCTTGCTTTATATCTTCGGATAAATCTAGAGCAGCTACTACTCTTTACGGAGCAATGAAGTTTGTTGCAGGAGAAGCCTTTATAGTAAACTCAGATAAAACAGAGGTAAGACTTTCAACTGCTATTTACGGAAATGTGTTAAACTCAACAGGAAGTATTATACCCCTAATTTGGGATTCTTTAAATAAAAAATATCCTCTTACTCTATATTCAGATAAGATGACTCGATTTATGATAGACATAGAAGAAGCAATAAACCTAATAGAGTATGGTCTTGAGGTAGACGGGTATAATGTAATACCTAATCTGAAATCTTTTAACGTTAAGGATCTGTTTGAAGTTTATACTCAAAGGTTTGGTTTAAAATATACAGTAGGAGTTCCTAGAATATCAGAAAAGCTTCATGAAATTATGGTAGCTGAAGAAGAAGCTCCTAGAACGGAATTTAAAAAAGAGAATAATACTTTGTATATGCATTACAAAAATTTAGCTACTAATCCCTTGAGCGAGGAATTTAGTAGCAAGACACAAGTAGTTTCAAAAGAAGAATTAGAAAACATTTTAGAATCTTATAACTTTTTTAAACCATGAAAATACTAATCTTAGGTTCAACCGGTATGCTTGGGCATATGGTTAAAAAGTATTTAGAACAGTTTTTTGAAATACAAACTTTAAACGGATATTGGCCGGAAGAAGAGTATAAAAAGAAAATACAAGAAAGTGAAGCCGACTTTCTTATTAACTGCGTCGGTGCAATACCTCAAAGAACTAAAACCTTTTCTGTAAATTATGAACTACCTATCTTTCTCGAAGAAAATTTTAAAGGTAAAATTATCTACCCTGGTACGGATTGTGAGATGGACGAAGAAGATGAATACGGTTTGTCCAAAAGAAATGCTAAAGAGTATATTATTTCTAAAGGAAGTCATACTAAGATAATTAAAAGCTCAATTATCGGCCCAGAAGTAAAAACTAAAGCTAGTCTTTTAGAATGGTTTTTAAATGCAGAAGGATCTGTTAATGGGTATACGAAAGCAATGTGGAGTGGAGTAACTACTTTACAATGGGCTAAGATTTGTAAGAATGTAATAGAGAATTGGGATAGTTACCAAGTAGAAAATATTTTAGAGAGCACTTGCTTGTCTAAGTTCGACCTTTTGGTTTTATTTAAAATACTTTTTAATAAAGATATAGAAATAATCCCTAATAATAATTTTAGTAAGAACAGATGTCTAGTAGGAACAATTAAAGTACCTTCTATACTAAAACAGCTTGTAGAATTAAAAGAGTTTTATTATGGTAATTGATTTAAATCCTGAGTTTGGTTATGAATTAGCATGCAGTATACCTTATGCTAATTGGCTCAAGTCTAAAGGAGAGACTGTTAAGGTAATTACTTCTAAAGGTATGAAACCTTTTTACTGGTTTTGTGATGAAGTAGAAGAAAGATACACCCATCGGTCGGTTGATAACACTACTAATGGAGTCCAAACGCTCCCCAACACTTGGGTACATCATAATGCTTTAGCTAATTTTGGGAAAGACTATAGTGAGTTAACAGAAGAAGAAAAGATTAAAGCTAACGGATGGTTAGATTATAGGCAATGGCTTCCTCCTTCGTATAGAGAACAGTATACAGATAGTACTCTTTCTCTACCTGATAACTACATAGTAGTATCTAATCGGTATAATTTAGAACATGGACAAGAACCAATAGGTTATTTTGATATCCCTGCACTAAATAATATTTTTAATATACTAAGAGAAAAAGGGTATAATGTAATATACAAGAGACCAAATAACACCGAGTTTGCTACCGATCCAAATGAAGTAAGAAATAGAGATATAACTGCTAATGTAGAAGGTATTGGTACGATTACCGATTATGATCTTGTTAAGTATTATGACAATGTTTTTTTATTTAACGAAATAATAGAACAAATAGATAAAGACTATAACACTGCTCAGTTAAATATTTTTTCTAAAGCAGAAGGATTTATTTCTATGGGAGGAGGATCTAGCATACTCTGTAGCTATTTTGAAAAACCAGTAGTTATTTACGTAAATACATCTCACGATATTAGACCGGGATATTTTGATGAGAACTCATATTTTCGTAAATTATCTGGTGCCCCTATTTACCCTGTAGTTGATACTAAAGCTAATATTATAGAGAGAGGTTATAGAGACTATAGTAAAGTGTTTGAATTTATTAATAACGTATTCTAATGATAGTAACAATTTCTATAGACGATATTCATCCCGAGGTAGGCTGGGGCGTACAAGGAGATGTATGTATGGAATATTTAGAAGAACTGAACAAAGAGTTCGGAGCTAAGTTTACTTTATTTATTCCTTCTAATTATCACCATAAAGCTCCACTATCTGAGCATAAGGATTGGATAGATTGGTTAAAGTCTAAAAAGTATTTTGAACTAGCAGCCCATGGACACTTTCATCAATGTGAAAGAACAGATATAGGAGAGTGTGAATTTTTCGAACTTAACAGTTACGAGGTAGCAGAGGAAAGAATTTATAATATGATCGGAGAATGGAATAAAGCAGGACATAGACCAGTAGGATGGAGAAACCCAGGTTGGTTAGGTCATCCGGAAGCTATAAAAGTACTTGGAAGAGTATTTAAGTACGCAGCGATACATTATGAGCACAATCATGGAATTGAATGGAGATGTAAGACCTTTTTAGGCCACGATGGTATACACGAAACAAATATACAACTACACAACTCTAATATGGTTATGTTTCAATCACACATAGCCGGAGACTGGAATGATAACGTATGGAACGAAACTAATTACCAACAAATTAGAACATCATTACAGTACCTAGTAGATAACCACTCCCCAGTATTTAAAACTCTACAGGAATGTTGAAAGTAGCTTTTTTTACTGAGATGGGCTTTACAGGTAAAGTTTCCCGTATCCACGATAATATGAGAACTGAATTTGCTTGGATGGCATCTCTGCAAGCAGACCATTATCATTATAAAACATTTCCATCTGATGTACGGGAAGAATACGACCTTGGTATAGTTATTATCCCTAAAAAAGAACCAGACTTTAGTATTACTACTCTTAAAGGGATATGTAAAAAAGTAGCAGTAATGCAAGAAGGTCCTCATTGGTACTTTCAAGACTACTCTTTAGAACGTCAAGTATGGTACTATTCTACGCTTTTAGAAGCAGATACTATATTTACTCATAATGAAAAAGATAGAAGATACTACCAAGGGTTAACTAATCATCCTGATGTTCGAACGTTGCCTACGTTAATGATAGAAGATGCAATAGGAGAGTTAAAAGAAGTAGAAAGAGAAGGAGTAATAATTGGAGGGAACTTTGTAAGCTGGTATGGAGGATTCGATTCATACGTAGTAGCCAGAGAAGTTTCTGAAACAGTATGGGCTCCTTCTATGGGAAGAAGACAGCCTGGTGAAGATGATCTAGTAAATCATTTAGACTATATGAACTGGAAAGAATGGATTCATAAGTTAAATGAGTTTAAGATAGGAGTTCATTTGATGAGAACTCATGCTGCAGGAACATTTGCTCTTAATTGTGCCTATTTAGGTATACCCTGTATAGGTTACGAAGGATTAGATACTCAAGAGAGATGCTTTCCTGACCTTACCGTTACTGAAGGTAATATAGAGAGTGCAAAAAAATTAATCAAAGCTCTTGATTCTGATAAGAATTTTTACCTATATTGTAGTAGTCTAGCAAAGAAGAACTATAAAGAATTTTACAGTGAAAATATCTTTCATTCAACCTTCCAGAAATAATCTTAAATACCTAAAATGGTCTTATGATTCTATTAGAAAGAATCAAGGTGATCACGATGTGGAAATTTGTGTTGCTGATGACTTTAGTAATGACGGGACTTGGGAGTGGTGTCAAGAAATAGCAGCTAAGGATAAAAAGTTTAGAGCAGTTCGTAATAACGGACCTTCCAGACTCGGACATACTATACTGTATGATAAACTCATAAACGAGGTAGCTACCAATGATATAGCAATCATATACCATGCCGACATGTACCTATGTCCGGGAGCGTTAGATGCAATAGAAAAAAATATTAAACCGGGTACTATAGTATCTTTGACAAGAATAGAACCTCCTTTACATCCAAGCGGACCAGAAAAGATAACTAGAGACTTCGGCACTGAACCAGAAGAGTTTAACGAAAAAGCTCTTTTGGAAGATTTGCCGTCTCATACTTTGTACATAAAAGATAAAACCACAGAAGGTATTTTCGCCCCTTGGGCTTTTTATAGAAAAGATTTTCAAGAAATAGGAGGACATGATCCACTTTACGCCCCTCAATCAAAAGAAGACTCAGACATATTTAATCGTTTCCTTCTTAATGGAATAGAATTTGTACAAACTTGGGAAGGATTCGTTTACCATATGACCTGTAGAGGTTCTAGATTTAATCCAACCTTAACTCAAGTAGGTAAAGAATCAGACGAATGGCTTGCACAAAATCAAAGAAGTAGTAGAAACTTTATTCGTAAATGGGGTCATTTTGTAATGCACGATAGGCTTATGAAGCCAATTGTACCTCCTAAGTATAGTATAGGATTAGTTCTTTTCAACTCTTCTTTTGAACCGTTATTTCATCTAGAACCTTGGTTCTCTAAAGTTTGGGTTGATAATCCAATTATAGAAGAGTATATAGAAAAAGAGCAAAAAAATACTAAATTTGATTTAAACAAAAGAGTATATACCTATTTAGAATTATATGATACAGATATTATAGTACGATTAGACGCTAATAAGCTAAATGAAACTACTTTTAATATTATCACACAGTTATCACAAATTATAGAAGATAGTGGTGAGGTAGGTACCTTTACGTTAGAAGGATTACAAATAGAAATAAAAGCCCTTCACCAGTACCAAGATACACTAATACATCTTTAGTTAGTAATTTAATAGCTATTTATTATTACAAATTTTAAACCTATGAATAATTTAAAAGAACTTTTAGAAAAAGAAATACGATCTGTAATTAACGAAGCAGTTAAGGTTAATTTTAAAGGTCATCAATTTGTTTTAAAAGTAGATGTTAACGAAGATCCGAACAAAAAAGGTATTAAGGTACAGTTTGTACCGACCACTTTTGGACAGTTAACCCCAACTGAACAGAATGATATAGCAATAGCGTTAGGTGCTAAACTTGAAGATGGTCTTAAAGATAAAGGAATAAGATTAGAAAGAGATCGTAATCTCAAAGATAAGACTATTATAGGATTTTTTATTTATATTGAGTATATAGATAGAATAGTAAGACAAGCCTTAGCAGGCGAAGCCGAAAGTACACCAGAAGTTTAAAATTAAATAATATGAAGTTATGTAAAGGATGTGGTGAAGAAATTCACCCTAAGCGTCTAGAAATCTTACCATTTACAACTACTTGTGTAAAATGCTCTACAGAAGCACCTAAAGCAGGAAGAATAGTTACTTATGGTACAGGAGAAGAAATACATACCGAAATAGAAATTCTAGACAGAGATACATTTAGAAAGTTACAACGTTTGGAAAATAGTTACATACCAGGGGTAGGTGATGTAGAATCCCTTTCCGATTCAGACGAAATAGACTCTACAGAGTATACTACAGAGAGCCAAGACGAAGAGTAATGGCTAAGCCAAAAAAGATACTCACAAAGGAGCAAATCTTAGCTGCTCAGGCTAAAACTAAATCTAATAGAGCTGCAGCTAGGTACCTACATGTTTCTTTTGGTCACTACAAGAAGTATTCTACAATGTATAAAGATGAGGAAACCGGTAAGACTCTTCATGAACTACATTCTAATCCAGCAGGAAAAGGTATACCTAAATTCTTAACCATTAAAGGTAAGGAACCGGCA
>Ga0222715_10001192_pt1 | contig 25310 bp, 49 predicted proteins | sample C33_9DmetaG_FD_165056 | JGI IMG/M metagenome (GOLD analysis project Ga0222715, IMG submission 165056) | Estuarine water microbial communities from San Francisco Bay, California, United States - C33_9D | ecosystem: Environmental > Aquatic > Marine > Unclassified | place: USA: California...
AATATTGCTTGACGAGTACCATTGACACCACCATAGAGAACCTTGTCCTCAATGTGGGTCATATGAGTGTTCTTTTGTTCCGTTAAAAAATCTGAGAGGGTTTTCATAATATATTAAATCCGCTGATCCCAAAAGGTCTTACTCAGCTCACCAAGAGTTGCATCAGCGGTGTCAGTTACTTTACGAACACGAGTATAGACTTGATGAGAACCATCGGTGCGAACACCAGCGGTTTGTTTCTGCCAGAGTGCAGTCTGTTTTCCGCCTGGGTCTGGTGGATTGTCATCATACTGCCAATTTGGATTGCCTGGAATGTTTTGCCACGCCATTGAAAATATCTCGCAAAGGTTTCATACTATTTATACATTTAATATAGTTTGACAAAGTAACTTGATTGATCCGTATCTGATTGTGCGTAACGAAACATCTTAGTTGTGAATTCGTTTCTCTTTGCAAGTGTACTACTCATAAGAATATCAACAAACTGCATACATATCGCTTTACTATTTTTAAAGTTATAATCAGACTCTTCAACAAAATTCATAAACTCTGGCTTGTCCATCAACGGTTTACTAGGTTGAGACTTACTATTATATTTTTTATATAACTCGTAAAGTTGTTCTTGAAATTTTCCGTTAGTCTCGTTTTGTTTAATCCAGTTGAGGTACTCTCTTTCAGAACCAAACCCACCGTATATTGTTTTTCCGAAAACTTGTTGACAATAAAAATTTACATTACCACCACCAATTTTACCACCAGCTGCAGCACCACCTTTAATTTCACCTTGCCACGAAGTGTCTCCACCAAACGTTCTAAACTGAACGTCTCCTTCACTGGTCTTCACATAAATGTCTTGTGAGTTAAAAAAGTCGCCTGTCTTACCGTAAGTAAAACTTAAAAATTTGTATGCGGGTCTACTGGCTAACTGACTTGGTGTATTAAATTCTGTCCACTTAGCATTAGATTGATTGGACGATACTTTCTTTAATGATATACCTAACAGTTTACCTCTTTTAGCAAAATCAAATACCGCAGCGTTCAATTCACCCCAACTGCTAGTATGTTCCAATAACGGAGATTCTGTAGGCCTGAATGTAGATGCCCAAATATCGCCGGGATTCCATTTGTCATTAGAAAAACTACCGGGCGCTTGAGGAATTTCGTCTTGTTTATCTCTTTTGTGACATTCCGTTTTTGCTTTATATACTTCATTCATAAATTTGGAACCACGATGAAAGTATACCGTATCTCTCATCTTGCTTCCATGTTTGTCAAATAGTGTATTAGCGGTCTTTATGTAAACATCGGTTTCAATCCAGTTCGCTGGACCATTCTTCAAACAATCGTTTAGTGAAACATCAGCGTTAACAAACTTTTCACCCAACTTTAGATCTTTAGGTGAAACGGAAGTACACTTACCTTTTTTAATATTAAAGACGTAGGAACAATAATAACACTGTAAGGATTCTGTATACTTGGTATCTTCAGCACCACCGCCGGAACCTGAACCGCCGCCAAAATCTTTGTCTTTAAAAATTTTAGAAAAAGGAATTTCTTTAATTGTTTTAGAAGATGCGATTTCTTTATATTTCAGAATTCTTTTCTTATTATCGTATTCGAGACCTATGACAGATTGACCAGCTTTAGTGGCACCTATGACAAAGGGTTTTTTATCTTTGATTTTAAGCGAAAAAATTTTGTCACGAGTTTCGCCAGCATAATCGCCGGAACTCGCAGTTTTTGAAAAGTCTTTTGTTTGTAACGAAGCCATAAGACTATTTATATTTTTTTTGTCTATATTCTATTTTTCTTTCTTCACAAGCATCAACAATGTGTTTTCGTTCGTTTTGGTCAAAAGAAGACCACCACTGAATCTCAGTGATGGTTCGAAAACATCCGATACAAATTTCAGAATCGTCTACGACACAAACCCCTAAGCAGGGAGAAGGGATAAATCCTTCTTCGTTCACTTCTTAAAGTTCACTTTATTACACTCAAATCGTTCAAGACAGTTACGTGCTTTTCGTTTATTGATTGCAATATCCATCTGGGCTTTAATCTTTTGTCCACGAACATATGTTTCACCACGTTCGAGATAGACTTTTCGCAAGTCGAGTTGAACATCTTTTTTGAACTCTTCCTTAACTTCCTTGATAATGAAAATGCCGGTGAGAATATCACCGAAGTCGGTTGCCTTAGCAGGCAGGGCGATAAAAATAAAAATTAAAGCAATAATCAGTTTTTTCATGTCATTTCCTATGTGGAACTTTATACACTATTTATCATTAGATAAATTTTTTCCTATCAACGATAGTAAAGGCAAGCTTGATATTTAAAAAGTGAAATATCAAACTATAGTATCGATAAACATCAGAATCCAAAACGAGATTCGCCGCAGGAAGTAATGCAATTTCTTTATACTCTTTCCAACTATTCTCAAAATCAAATTCAAATTCCATCATGGTCTAACCTCTCGTGATTGCCTTTGTCTGTATCCATTGTTGCGAAGATTTTGCGAAACAGATTACCATTACGATACAGGTCAGCAATTGGGTAACCTTCAGTGGTTCGACCCATATCCACAATGACCTTATTGCCATAACGGGTCTCTTCACAATTCGCAATAGTGATAGCTTCACCTTTTATTTCTTCCCATATTTGGAGAAGTCCTCCGGAAGTCTCAGATTCATTTATGTTGATAACAACATCATCAGGTACACTTATCATATCAACAATTTTTAAATTTTCTACTGTCATTTTTACTCCTAAAAGTTAAAGAGGGGGGGGGTTTTGGTCCATAGCAATTATTAGCAATTTTCGTACCGCAACCCCAAAGTTAAAGTTTATGTCTCCTCTAGATCAAATCTCCTGTACAAAAGGCGTAGGCGGGGTTCTTGAACTCAGCATCGAACATACCAACTTCGTCGAAACCGTACAATACGTACCCGTCCATTGGGTCAGTTCCCTTCTCATAGACAACTAAGTCAGCATCGGCAGGAACAAAACCCTTGAAAGTGTTGATGTTGTCAACCAAGATTACGTTTTCCATGTCTCTTCTCTCATTCATTAAAAACATATTATCGCATATATGAGGGCAAATGTAAAGCGCCAAGTACTTGATTTGTAAAGGGTTTTTTTGGGGTCGTAAGTCATTGATTTGTAAGGGGATTTATATGAAGTTTTTTAAACTTTTTTTAGATTGTTTTGGAATAAGAATCGTGTTTTTTATATCTTTTGAGACTATCGTGTGGTGCTTGATTCATTAACTTGAACAGTGGTTGACGCAGGATACAGACATCCAAGCATGCCAGGCATCAGTTGCCGGCACATAATTGCATCGTTTGGCCATGCACCATAGTCATATACAAGTGATACTAGTTTCTTCGCACCCGATGGTTTAAGGTAGTAAGCAGAGTTCCCTGGCAGACCCGCAGGATGCGCCTGAGACCGAATATAAGGTACCCCAACCACAGTATCAGGTGGAGTTCTGGAACCGATTGGTGCGGAGGCAGATTCTTGAATCTTTTGTTGATACAGGTCAGCACGAGGAGTCGCACCACGTTGAGGTCGATTTAAAGCAACTACTGATTTATTAGATGATTCTAAAACATTTAAATTAAGTTTACGAGTGAATAGTGCATCGTGTTCAAAGATTAAAAAATCTTCTTCATGGGTGATACATTCTAACCACAACCGATAGTGTGACATAAAACAAGCTATTCGTTTTTCAGGTACCGCTGTTTGATATCCAGTTTTGGTCAGACCCGTTGCAAAATCTATAATTTCTTGTCCGTTCCAAGGGTAGTTCCAATTAAGTTGATGAAAAGACATTTCACTTTTTATGGTTTTCAAAGTAGAAGCCTCAAACAATTTTATATCAAAATCGTTCAGAACTTTCTTAGAAGATTCGATTAGATGGTCGGATCCAGCAACCGAATTATTGTCATCGAGTATTGTAATTACATTTGCTTTCATAAGGAACCTACAAAATCGGCATATTTTGGCATAAGAGATTCGATCTCTTCTACATCCATAGCAAGCAAAAGCATCGCCATTTCGTGTCGCCAAGTCTCCCACAACTCCGTGTCGTGTTCTTTAATCGACCCTGCGTTGTGGTATATGTCAAAGAACTTAATTATCTTGACCTCTTCCGGAGCCGCAAAAAGACGATCTCTATCGAGAGATTTCCGTGTTGCACGATCACCGACGAATGTGGGGGGTTTTGTGAGATACCAGACATATTCTGCTACCCTATCTCCAAACAACTCCTCAATGTCCTCCATAGTCGCCCCAGTGTCTTCCACGGTGTCGTGTAGGATAGCGGCAACAATTGCGGTCTCACTTAACCTATGTTCTTTAACCATCTCAGCAACCGCCAGAGGGTGCTCAATGTAGGGTTCTCCGGTGTACTTCCTAATCTGCCCTTTGTGGTGCATTCCTGCCCACATCTTCGCATGGTCTATTCTTGCTTCACTCATCCCAATATAACTCCGTAAATTCTTTTTCTCGTCTAAATGCTTCTTTCTCCCATGGTTGGTCTCGGTAGCGGATCGTGCCTCCACGAGGTCCTACGGGGATCTTCTGACCCTTCCAGACGGTAGCACCCTGAGACAACTCACGACGAATGTACTGTTTGATATGGACTAATTCATGGGCAATTGTAGAGGCAATCTCACGAGGTTCTACTGCTCGCAACTCACCTTCATCGACTACCTTGCCGACCTCAACGCGATACTCATCAACATCAACATCAACTGCCTGACCAAAGAAACCATTTTCCACGACATTTTTGAAGTGAATACCAATAACGATATCTCGCTTAAACTCGCGAGGAAACAACTCGTTTACGACATCCTCCGCAAACTCCTCGTAGATCTTGCGACCCTTGATGCGACCCTTGAACTCTAAAATCAACATGACATCTCCTAAATAACAAAGTTATTATCTCATATACACGGGTAGGTGTCAAGGTGTAAGCCCTTGATTCTAAAGGGGAAAAAAATGAAAGAAAAAACCAATAGAATCAAGGGCTTACGACCGGGTGAAAAGTGGAGATATAATGGAAGTTTCACTCAGAAGGGTATCCTTCGTACCATTTTACCAATGTATTGACCCGAAACGAACGCCATGAGTTTTTATCAAGAGACCAAACCACCAAGTGGTCGTTGGTTTCTTGTTGTTCAAGAATCTCAGGCACATTGTGGTTCGACAACCCTGTATTCAATGTGCAAGGCATCACCCGCAACTCATCCGTATCAATCTTGGTGAATTCTACCGTCACTACACCTTTCTTTGCAGTCTCAACAAAACCTTTGATGTTGGTATTTTCTTTTCTAGTTTTCATGCAACCCTCTTTTTGATCATTAAAGTATCTTTAGGTAAAACGAAATTCCATTTGCCATTGACAAACGCACGAATAGTCCTTTTAGCCTGAGTAAGTAACATTACTGGAGATAGATCTTCACCAAAGTCAATCATTTGATCCATATAGACTTCAGCGTCTCGCAGGGTTTTGAAGTTACCTACAAACTCTCGACCATTCTTAACAACTCGAACTTCGAAATCTTTCAGAGTTTCCATCTCTTGTTGTTCTTCTAGGTGAGTGTTAATGATTTCATTACACAAGGCGAGTGACACTTTTGCCACTCGTTTCTCAAACACCTCATCGAGGATAACTCTTCGATACTTGGTGGGAATCTCTTTATGTGAACGATATTGTACCATTTCCATATTATGCTACCTCCGCTAATTCAAGTGCAAGGTTAGTTGCTTTCAGTTTTTTAGTTTGGTTGATGCCGAACCAAGCAGATGCCATTCGTGCGTCAGCTGAACGACCTAACTTGTGGTCGGTAATATAAGTCACCGAGTTAAGAGCATTCCACCAAGTACCCATGGCCAAGTCAGCGCCAGGTTGTGTTTCCAGAACATCGTATGCAGCTTTCGCAGTAGTTGAAAGACCGGCATAGTCCTTGATATCATCTTTCTTTTTTGTGTTAGCGGCAGGAAAAACTTTACTGTAAAATGTGATTAAATCACTAACAGAAGTTTTCTTACTCGCCAAGAATCGGGCGGCATCACGATATTGTTCAAACTTTTCGTGAGCAAGTCCCATCTGATCCTTCACAATGTCAGCATTGAAAGCACGACGATGGTTCAACTTCACCTCGTTATTAGTGGCACCATTGAGTGACATAGTGAGGGTGTTGTTGCAAACAACCCGTGTAGGAGTCATACGAACGTTCAGTGACTTGCCATACTGATGCGGGTTAGAAAACAACATATAGTTATCAACACGGTCCTCACCGAGAACATCAAAAGACTCCTTGATCTTTGCAAGAACCCAGACAATCTGTCCATTCTTCAGAGAACCGGCGGTGTGCATTTCCATGTCACCAGCAAGGCAGAACTCATTAAAGAAGTCAAACGCTTCAGAATTCTGAACAGGTTCCCAATTATCACCAACGGAAGGAGAAAGGACACTGTTGTCAGACTCACGCAACAAAGCGTTGCTTCCAGTCTCAATCATGTCACCATCAAAGGTGACGAATGAAGGGCGTTTCACAACGTTCCAATCAAGACCAGCTTGTTTCTGCATCTGACGAGGTGTCAGATCTGCCGCTACTTTAACGCCAAGACCATGCCATGGAACTTGACCCGCATATGCCATTGTTTCTACTAGATGACTCATAATGTATTACCTTTTTTCATTGATTAAAAACATATTATAGGGCATTTTGGATGTTTTGTCAACATATTTTTTAGAACATTTTGTTATATGCTTATAACTTTACTCTCTAAAGATGGTTTGTCAATACATTTCCGCGATTTCTTGAGCGTACTTAGGGTTAGTTACTGGCACTGCGTTGGATTTGTGGATTGGTAGTTTATTTATTTGCTTTCTTCTTAGCATATTACTTAGGAATTGTCAATCGTTCCATAATAATTTGTTTAGGTAAAAAATTCCAGCAATAGTAACTACTACTAAACGTTATCTTATTATTGTCTCGACCATCAGGCGAAATAAATTTCATTCGCTTGTCAAACATTAATAATTGCAAATCCTTTTCTTCAAACAACAGTTTTGGCGCGCTGTCATTTAGCCAAGTATTCGTCATAATTAAAGCAAACGGTTTCTCGAACGCAAGGGCCCGTTCAAAATAATTTCGTTTCTTGGTGAACGGTGGATTAGAAACGATTACATCCCAGTGATCCGGCTCATACTCAAAAAAGTCTTGCCCTGAGAAGATATGAGAATGCACAACTTCATTCTGTACAGAAATTTGTTTTACAAACTCACTCTCCTCAGTATCGAATGGGCACCACACAGTGTCACCTTTTGGAATGTATTTAAGAATCGGTGTTACCCCGTAGTCTGGGGTGTAACATTCATCGTTACCCCCCGGCGAATACGTCAATTCTTTTGCAAAAGATTTATTCATACTAGATGACCCTATCTTTATTATTTCCCATAAAGATTACAACAACGTCTTTAAAATTACATTTTTTTGCCCACGGACCTTTCAATTTGTTTGAAATCTTATCTTGATTAGATTTCTTTGCCTGATTTTTAGTCTTGGCGAAGAAAATGAAAACTAGTTTATCTTCATCTCTATCTGGATTTTCATTATTTAGTGATTGGTGGATTGCCGAACCACTTGCTTCTCCACTCCAAGACGCTACAGTCCTTGGCGACATAATTATATAATCAGAATATAGTTTTTCATATTTTGATACACAGATCGTTTGCTCAATATCTGTTGGTACCCAAGCTGGGCGCTTTCGTCCTCCAGTCTCATGATTGCCCACATAGTTCTTTAACGTAGTTTGGTTTAAAAATGGGTACCGTTTTAAAAAGATTGCATTTTCTTCAGTTGAAAGCTGAGGCGATAAACCTTGTGCAATCCTTTCGTCCATAAGTTCATGATACTCAGTCTTCAGATCTTCTCCATCGGTAGACTGTTTCTCTTCCCAAACCAAATTTAATGAGTTACCTAGAGCTCTTATGTTTGTCAACCTCGAATCTAGGTCTTTATCAAAGCACACAACATAACAGTCTGCGGTAGTAATTCCACACGTTACGTGGATTAATACGCCGTGATTTCTATCAAGAAGTGCATAACTGTCTGCTAGAAATGTGGTGTCTTCATATACAACTTCCTCCGGAAAATAAACTAGTACCGGAGCCTGTAAACCAGACGTATCGCCAGTGTTGTTTACCTTTTGAACTTGTCTGTTAACAAATTTGCGATCGATAGACTTATCTCTAACCTGTAACGATTTATTTAAATCGATGTTGTACACATCCTCTGTTGGTTTAGTCACAAACTGAAGCAGATCTACATTTGGCACTTTAGTCCACGTTCCGCCCCTTATTTGTTTTACGATAACCTGAATGGGATCTTCCACATTAGATTTTTTTATTAATTCTAGTGTCATAATACTTTCACTCCATAATTATAAATTTCATTTTTTGTTAATGTTGCCCCAAGTCTAGGGTCTTTTTTATTCAACGTTGAACCGAAACGTTTTTTTAATTTTGGAAGTAAAATCTCCAAAACTTTTTCTCCAGAAAGTTTCCAGATTTCGGATATAGATCCAGCATCAAATCTAGCAATATAATGATTCTTATATTTGCCGATTTTTTCTTTGCGAAGATAGGTTTCTTGTTCTTCCCAAGATGGAAGAACGCTAATACCGTTGTACGCACCATTAATGTTTTTATTGATGGTGGATTTATATTCACACCCCCCATCATCATCGATGCCATCAGCACCAGAATATGTATCGGCTTTCTTATGACCCAAAGCATTGGCGATCATTATCTCACGAGACACTGCATAGGAGAATGGATCTCCCCAGCCCTCCTCAATACACAAGTCATACATTTCTTTAAATAAATTTGCAAATTTATTTTCTGATTTCATAATATATTTCTTAAGTTTTTTTGATAACAGGTGTTATCTTAACACATAAAAGATGGTTTGTCAATACATTTCCGAAATTTCACGGGCGTATTTTGGATTGCTTACTGGGACTGCGTTGGATTTGTGGAGTTGTCCCAGACCGATGACGAAGTCTCCGGTGTACTGTTTTGACGCTCTTCTATCGCCTCCTGCCTTTGCTGGAGTAAGAGGTGACGATTTGTACTGTTTAATCTCTGCCGCACGTTCACTTGCATACGTTGTTTTTGGTTGGTATTCCTGAAACTTAGGCGGGACATATTTGACACAGACTTCTCCTTTCGGTTTACGAGGTTTACGTTTACGGCCATTAAAATCATACTTATAAGATCCGAAAACTCTCATTAATTCTCCTCAATCAAATCTGTATATTCATCCATTATGTCAGATAAATCGTTCAATGTAAAGAGGGAAATTTTACCATTTCTCCACGCTTCTTCAACATCCCCATAAACCTTGAGCACCTTGGCAATCTTATCTTCATAAGACATCACATCTTCTTTTGCTATCATATCAATACTCCCAACTAATATCAGGACGGGTGTTGCCACTGCCGTTCCAGTTTACTTTACAACCACTCTCCTCAATGAGAGGAATGATTGCCTTGAAGTTTGCAACACCTTCGTCGGTGCCATCGAAACAAAACATAGATCCATCACACTCGGTAGGAGGCATACAAACAAATCCACCCACACTGGTGTCAGGTTCATAGTCGAGATCCTCGAAGTCACCTGAAACGAAACCCTCTCCTTCACAATGTCCACAATGAACATCTTCTTCATCGTCGAAACCTGTACCGTCACAGTATTCGCAATCTTCTTCTCTCGCACCATAGACTTCACAGTCTTGAGAATGATTGAATAACACTTTAGTCATATCAGTGTGCTCGACTTCACACCACGCACACGATTGACAACACGGCATGTTCCACTCGACAAACCAACCTTCGGCACGAAGTGCCTCCTGCATTCTAGCAAAACTCATCGAACTTCCTTATAGTTTCGTAATCTGTTAATAGCATCATTTCACCTTGAGCGGCAACCACTTGTTCTGGTAGGATCCCAGATTCGAGACATGCTTCATACCAATCAGCAAACCCAACCACTGCTTCTTCAAAACTCATCGAAACGCATCCTCCGTTTTAACAAACACGACATAGTCGGTGTTATGATGAGGGAATCCTGCATCATTATGCACCACAGCAGCAACAGCAAATCCATCGTCAAAAACCTCTTCGACGAAACCCGTACAACGTTTACCCATACGCTCAAAGTTTACATAGGAACCGTTGAGGTATGCTTTAGGGTTATTGCTCATGTATTATCTCCATCAGTATATTTTACATTGGTTTTGTTAAACCGTTTTCGGTCTCGTTCTTCTATGATTGGCCATGCAACAGCAGCAGCAATCCAAAACAAGACAACAAAACCTGCCACGATATTAAAAAGAATATCCATTAGTGTGCGATCCTTACTGCGGGTTTGTAATCACCGATGATCGTGTCAGCAGTGGTACCGAAACCCATACCATCAAGAACGCTACGAATGTATTCGATCTCATCTGCTTTCGCAAGACCAGCATGGTACGCACGACTGTCATCTGCCATGGTGAAAAACCAGTCGTGAAACTTACACTTCTCGTGGAGAATTTCACAGATTTCTGTTGCGTCCAAACCAGACAAATTTATTTTTTCCATTACGCTGTCTCCCATACTTTTACGATCATGTTATCATCGGTGCAAGAACCCTCACCAACTTCACGGATAATTTCGCACCCGTTCTGTTCCCATCGAAACGGAGTCATGAACTCAAAGTGGTGCGTCACACCAGTAGCAGAAGTATACCGCGACTGGGTAATCTTACCCAGAACTCGCACACTCGAACCGACATAATCGATTTCGCAAATCTTACCAGTTAAATCTCTCATTGTGCAACTCCTTCAGCAGATAAAAACTCATCAATTTCTTCGTCACTCATACCAACACTGAGACAGGCACTGATGGCATCGTTGAGCTGCCCGTCTTGAATCAAATCAAGTGCGTGGATCAAGTACTCACCGACTTCACCTTTTGCATACCATGGGACCATATCTTTCATTACGCCACCTCTCCATAAGCTTCATCTTCAAGAAAAACACGAAGGTTGTGTTCAACCTCCATCTCATTAAGAGCATTTACATACTCACACAGATTACCAAAATCACCAGTATCAACAAACTCACCAGTGGTCATGTCAACTAAAACTCCCATATCGATTCCTTTTCTATTTCCTTAATTACAGAGTAATTATCGCACATATTGGTATGTTTGTAAAGCGTTTTTTAGATGAATTTCGGGAATACATTATATTCCTGATATTCATATAAACATGATGATGGCCAAGAAGGTTCCAAAGATCACCATAGAACCCAGAAAAGACCCAAACACACCCTGCATGAACGTCTCGTCAAAGTCGCTGTCTGCGTGGTTGAATGACATTTTCCTGCGGCGATCTTCGGGGATGTACACAGAACCCACCTCGTGATTGAGCTTTCTTCTTTCCATAATAATCCCCTTATGCATACCAACTGTTGTAGAATTCTCGTTTGCCATCCCACTGGAAAGCACTGCTATAACTGTTGATCTTGATGCCATACTCAGTGATTCGCTTGGTGAAAGTTTCTTCACCAATGAAAGCATTGTAAACAGGAACCACGTTCTGCGCCATACCGTGTGAAACTTCAGTACCCTTGACAGCACGACAAGCGATAGGGCGCAACACGACAGTGGCATTGCCTATCTTCTCGACAACCTGAAACGCATCAACGTTAGTCTGCTCGTAACCCCAAGAAGAAACAAAGATGTCATCAACGATTACACTGTTACGAGCCATCTCGATTCGCTCTTTCTTCTCTGCGGCACGTCTTGCCTTGTGTTCTTTCTTCGCTTCGAGGTCAACGAGATGTTTTTCACAGAACTCAAACATGCGTTCGGTTGAACGGAAATAGTAGTGGAAAACATTTACGTAACCAAGCCGTGATCTTTTGCTGGGGCGAACACAACGAGCAGTCGTTCCAGCGACATCGAGAGTCAATTCTAACCCTTCGGTTTCGAATTTTTCAATCAAACTTTTACAAGTAGCGGCATCGTTTGGAGCAACTTCAAAGGCAAAATCAGGCATATCTCTACTCACTTCTCTATTGTTTAAAATCATATTATGACAGGTTTTTTATGTTTTGTCAACACTTTTTTTAGACTATTTGGTTATATCGATATAACTTTTTGATCTAAGGAGGTTCTGGGCAGCGCTCAGAATCCACGAATCACGGTGGGGGAAATGGTACCCAGAACTACCATCCCAACCATCGAAGTACTCGTCAAATCGATCAGAATATGCGTCTGGATACACTTTGAGCAGGTTTGCGAGGTCTTTACAGACATCATCGAACTTGTGGTCATCCCAGATATTCTCATCCAGAGCATAATACAGACAACTGTGAACCAACACCTGAAGGCGGTGCCGTTTAATCATCGCACCAATAGGGTCGGTAGGGTTAGGGAACGTATACGTCTCGCCCTTCTTCATAGGAGGTCACACGTATCAGCCCAGAGGGCTTCGTGCGTTTCTGGGACAATACCACGTATCTCCGGAGAAGGACCACCATTAGCAAGGATATGATACGCTAGGAAGTTGGGAGTAAACCCTTCACCAACCCTGACAGGACCATAGGTACCTTCTTTGAAGATCTCAATCACGGGGCGGTCACACGACCAGTTACAGTTCATTTTGACAATCATACCGAGGCTCCTTTTGCTTCTATCGTCAATGCTAACCGTTCAAACTCTCGTTCTGACATAACCGCATCACCAAAGGATCGTCTCTTCGCAACATACATGCCGTATGCACTCTCTGGGGCAGGAGCAAGTTTTCGGACCTTGCCCCCTTCCATCAGGAAGTTTGCGTTGAGATACGCCTTCTCACCTTCAAATCGTGCAAAGTAAGGGTCTAAATCAACCAACACCCAATCACTGAGAGTCTTCTTACAAGCAGTGTTCTTGCGCGTATCGATTCGAGTGATCTCACCTTCAAGATAACCAGCAGCAGATTTCCAACCGATAGTCTCACCAACAACAGCAACTTTAAACGCTTTATAGTTAATCATGTAGTTTCTCCGAGTAGTTTTTCTTAATTACAGAGTAATTATACAGTAGATGTTGTGAAAACACAAGCGTTAAGTCATTGATTTGTAAGGGGAAAATTAGACGAAAAAAACCCTCGATAAATCAATGACTTACGAGGATAAAAAAATAACTTTTTTTAGATTGTTTTGGAATATGTTTATATCAAAAAGTTATTAAGAGTGGAGACATTATCAACACGTTCAAGAGCAATCTTCACGTAGTCTGGATTGATCTCGGACCCAATCCACTTACGGCCCATCTCTTCACAGACCACCGCAGTAGTACCGACTCCCATAAAGGGATCGTATACAACATCACCTTCGGTACTAAAGTTATCCAGAATAGCACGTACCAACTTGGTAGGCATCACTGCGTTGTGACCCTCAACGTGTTTCTCACGAGGGATCTTCCACACGTCTGAAAGAGTACCACGATTGAAGTAAACATCTTTCCGAAACATACGAGAGATGGGGTAGTCTTTTTCGAAGACCAATATAAACTCAAACTGACGATTGAGGACACCTTCCTGAACTGCTGGTTCTCCGTGACCCTTGTCCCAGATGATCACATCCTTGAGTGATTCCGCAAAGTTACCGATCATCTGGAAGAGTGCTTGCTTACTACCCGCAACTACTGCGATGTTGTAAAACACCCTGTTAGAGACACGTAGGCACTCGGTGAGGACCTTTGAGTGAAACTCTAAGTATTCCTCTGTAGGCAAATCATCTGTGAACTCAGTGTACTTTGCTACGTTTTTAGGAGTATCATTTCCACGTGAAATGAGTTTACCTTTGGATACCCTTCTACGTAGGTTATATGGCGGTGAAGTGATGACCAGATCAATACTATTGTCTTCTAATCTTACTAGGGTGTCCAAACAACTTTCGTTGTGAACCAAATTGTTTGGCATTAATTGCCGTCCCAGTTAAGATCCTGTTGGGCACCTTTTGCTTCTTCATGCCCAGCCGTTGGTACACGGGAACCCTGTGAACGTCTTACGATGTCATTGTGGTCGAACTCAGACCAATACAACTCAAACGCAACACCGTCTTGGATACCCACAAACTGGTGCCATACACCGGCAGGTACTGCCATGTATTCACCCGCGTTTAGAACTGTGGTGTCCACAATCTCGCTGTTCTCTGGCCATGTGCGAATCAGCAACTTGCCAGACTCAACAAAGAAACCGTTCGACTTGGTGGTGTGATAGTGTTCAGAGCATTGAAAGTCCTTCTTGAACTCAATCCTATGGAACTCTAAAGAACCGTTTGCTTCAATCTGCTGGGTCTTGCCCCAGACTTTTCCTGCTGACTTCATTTGCCTCTTCCTTTAATTCCAAATATACTTTTTCAAGTATGTCCGTGAGTCTTTTATCGTTCTCTTCACAGTAGGTCACCAGAGATATGACAGAAGTATACAAATCGTCATACTCTCCTTCAAGATTGTTTCCTCTCATCAAGATTTGAATACGAGAGAACATCACATCTGAACACCCTCGGGACTCACCATTCCAAACATCGCTCATGCTGCTTGCGCCTGTCGGTTACGACAATACTGAATGACGTTCTCGGGTGATGAGATTTCATAGGGATCATCGTCTGCTTCGTTGCGTTGACTTGCTTCTCCGAACCACATTTCGACCACACCATTATCAACGACAACAGCATACCGCCATGAACGAGAACCGAAACCAAGATTATCTTTGGTTACCAACATGCCAACTTCTTTTGTGAACTTGCCACTGCCATCAGGAATGACTTGTACATTTCGCAACTCTTGATTGTCTGCCCAAGCATTCATTACAAACGCATCATTCACCGACATACAATAGATTGCATCAATACCCAACTCTTGAAACTCTGGAAACATCTTCTCATAGTTTGGCAGTTGTTGGGTTGAACACGTAGGTGTGAAAGCACCGGGCAGACCAAACAAAATAACTCGTTTGTTCTCAAAGTAATCTGCCGTGGTTTTGTCTTCCCATCGAAAAGGATTGGGCCCTTCTATTGATTCGTCACGCACTCGTGTTTTAAAAGTTACATCAGGTAGTCTATCACCTTTCCTCATAATCTTTTCACCTTATACCAGTTTATAAATTCGTCCCATCGAAACATCTTTTGTCTTAGTGGACAAAAAAACAATCCGTTATAGGGGGGTTTAGTCGTATCTTTTTCAGGAAACAATTCAGTTTGTCTGTACATGTTTTTCTCCATTAATACTCTTTTTAAAATAATATATTCTTACGTAATACTTACGTATAACAGCCAATAAAAACAAAACGGTGGTCATACAAACAGTCATTAATAAAGCTTCCATTTCCATCCACAAACAAAAAACCACCATAATATAATTTAGTGGAAAATTTACAATTGTACCTAGAACCGTATCGTTAAATGATTCTTTTAGAGCATCCTTATAAATCAATCGTCAGAATCCCAATCTATGGTGAAATTAATAGTATCTGTTTCGTAGATATCATTTTCAACATTATACGAATATTCTTTGCTGATGTCAAGGTCTTTCAAAAAATAATCAATAACCCTTCTTCTATTTTTACTGTCGCGAGCAATTTTATCGAGTTTCTTCTGGCGATAATCACAAAAACTTATTACATTATTCATAACATAGATACCTTACTTCGAGTGGGGAGGTTTCTTCACTTCCACAAACCATTCGTGTTTGCGAGACTTAGGATTGTATTTTTTCATCCTAAATTTTTCTAGTTTTTTAGGTTTACTAACCGTATAATGATAATCGTGTGATTCACGAGTCTGACCTTCTGGAATTAAATACACAACATCGTTATCTTTTCTAGCCATTACTAAGAGTCTCCACCAAGACCAGCTTTCTCGAAAGTCATATCAACGGCACCTTCCTCAATCAACTTGCGACGATTTTCCATGTGTGCTGCTTGAGTGTCTTCTTTAGACCCACCGTAATAAGGGACACAATGACCTTCTTCTGCCATCACCGCAGTGACAGCTCTCCACGAGTCAGTGGTTGCATCATACACATCAAAGTCACCAAGGATACGTCCGAACTTACCTTTCATATCTTCGCCATCTCTTGCAACTTGTGTTCTAAGAACAGGGGATTTTCCTAGCAACTCTTTGAGTCGTTTCTTTGCCGCCAGTCCAAAGACCTTCTCAACTTTATCACTGGTTCGAGATTCTGGAGTATCGATACCCATGATGCGTACTCGTTCTTTCTTTAACCAAACGCCGAAGCCAAGATCGATATCCACATCAACAGTATCACCGTCAACTACTTTAATTAATTTTGTTCTGTATTCGTACATTAATTATGCACTCCTTTTTTTGTAATATTGTTCCATTCTTCTGGAGTAACATTATCTATACTATGATGACCTGGAGATGGTTCAAATCTCATTTTATTTTCTTCATCGTGAATGTACATCTGGATCAGTGCGTAATGTAAGATTTTCATTAGATCTTTTCTTGCATCACAGGGACTTCCTTTGTTACCGTATCGTTTTGCATACTTGATGACGTTACCCAAGCAAAACCCAGTACCATGACCAGAATCAATGATGACATCAGTAGCCTGATACTTATCCGTTGCATAATGTTGGTCGTATGTTTTGTCGACATATTCTTGTAACTCCCGAATAAGTTTGTCTTCATAAAATTTATAATTAACTTTGTTCATCACAATCCTCATTGTCATTATTTTTTAACAGGCAGGTGCCACATTTTGTCCCGATTTTATCGATAAGATTGGGATCGTCCTCCAACATCTTTTCGGTTATGGTGTTGCAAATACATAGATACATAAAAGAACCACTTCCAATGAAATAACCCCAGTCACAAAACCTTTCCAAAACTGAAGTTGTAATATTTCTTTATACGACATCGTTCACTCTCTTTCTTAAATCACTTGTAGAAAATCGATGGTCTCTTTTATTAAAGTATATCTCAATTCCTCTCTTAGCGCAAGTGGCCCGACCCGTAAAGGAAGTGTTTTTATATTCTGCGCCAATGATACGGATATCTATATTCACCATATTTAATATATCAAGTAAATCATCCTCTGATTGATATGGTATAATTTCATCAACATACTTAACGCCAGCAAGTTGTGTATACCTCTCAACCAAAGTCTGCACTGGGGAATTCTTTTCTTCTCGATCAATCGATGGATCAACCTGTAATCCACAAATTAAATAATCACACTGTTCTTTCGCTTCACGTAACATTGACACATGTCCTGCATGAAGTAGGTCGAATGTGCTCGCTGTAAATCCTACTACCTTTCCCATCGATAGAACTCATGTTGACCAATTGTTCCGGTGTAAATCATACCACGATCTTTAACCCACTTAGGTCTAACTTGCAACGAATGATAATGTGTGGCACCTTCAGTTAACCCTCTCCAATTCCCTTTGTCAAAGACCTCTTCGGCCATCATATAAGATTCCATCCACGCATCAGGGTTGCCTGGGTCATCACTAACGCCATCACAAAACCACGAGAACTGACACATGTGCCGTTTGGGTACCATATTCCCTTTCCAGTTCTCGACCCAAACAGTTTGTTTTACAACTTCGCACACTGTGTTGGGATAATAGGAGTCTTCTACACGGTTCATGACCACATCAGCGACAGCACTTTGACCAGCAAAAGACTCACCCCGAGACTCATGGTAAATATTGAGAGCAAGGCAATAACGTTCATCCAAAAGAAGTTGTTCTTCAACCGAAGATTTAATTGGTTCGACAATTGTCGGTAATGGTTCAATTGTCGGGTTCTTTGTAATTTGCTCTGTAATTTTCTTTTCAGGTGTTTGTTCATCGGTCATTATCCAAGTAACAAGATTGTACAAGACTAGTGTCCAAAAGACTCCAAGAACAAAAAAGATTGTTCTTTGCCAAGGCCTTGGTGATTTCCAAGAGGAACTAAACATCTTCATCTTCTTTTCTTGATGGAATAAAAACAGCTTCGGAAGACTTAAAAATTTTTCCATCCTCGTTAGTGAATGTTAAGTGATTATTATCATCGTTCCAATCAATATGTATAACATCAAAAGCGTCTATAATAATAGACCAAACCATTTCGCTGCCTTTCAGCACTCCTTCTTTTTTACCCCAAAAATAAGCGAACAACATCATTGTCAAAGTTAGAATAGTTTGAGTTACTGGTTCCACAAATTCTCCTATTGTATTCTAAGTCCCTTGAGTCTTTGTCCAACTTTACTATTGTCGAACACTGGAGTATCATTCTCATCATCCGACATAAAGTTTTGTTGTGATTCATCTACATCATACAGTTTCATTTTACTTCTGTCAATACCTATACAAAATCTTTTGTTTGAGTTAGGATCATTATAACGATTTTTTAATTGTTTAACCATCACCTGATTTAAGCTTTCAAGTTCTTCACTCGTAACCAGAGCAAACATTAAATCAGCAGTAGCAGGAAGACCAAACGATTCTGAAGTATCTTCAAGGCCCGGATCAGAATTAGTATATCCAGATCTAGTCGTTTGTGTAGCGGATAATATGGGAATATCAAATTCTACTGCAAGACCTCTCATCTCTTCCGCAATTGATTTAATGTAACTATACGAATTAATTGCACCACCCATACCTTTCATTCTAGATGATGAACATATATTTAGATAATCCACAAATACAATTTCCGGTTTGAAAGACTTTTTTAGTCTCAACTCATTGAGTAAAGCACGAAAGTGTCCAGTATGCGCTTGGCCCGTAGGATATTCTTTGATAATCAACTTGCCTTTTGTCTTATCCGATATCTGTTGAACTCTATCGACAAACATCGTTTTGGACATCGTATCCAGTTGGTCTATTGGAATATTCATAAGGTTCGCATCAATACGTTCTGCGATACGTTCCTCAGCCATCTCCAAAGTAATGTACAACACGTTCCTACCTTGGGAAAGGCTATTGGCGGCACAATGACACATAAAGAGACTTTTACCCACGCCTGTACCAGCCAGTGCGATGTTCAGAGTCTTATTAGGCAACCCACCCTTAGTTATTTGATTAAAGTATTCTAAATCAAATGGGATACGTTCCTCTTGCTCGTGATAAAAGTCATATCGCTCTTCTACATTTTCTAGATAATCATGTCCAACATTAGTGTCAAAGCAAACCGCCAACGCCTTTTGTAAGACATCAGGAATTGCACTCTTAGACAATTTCTGATGTTTACCATCAATGATCTGAATCGACTCCATGATGGCATTGTACACTGCTCGGTCTTGACACCACTTTTCAGTAGTATCTAACAACCAAGACATTTCTTCCTCCTTAGGCGTAAATATATCAGGAAGAATATCCAGTGCATGTATATACATTTCTTCGTTAATTGTAACTTCATCAAGTTCAATTTTGAATGCTTCGAGTGTAGGGAGTGTATTGTACTTTGCGGTGAAACTTACAACCTGATTGAACAACTCACGATAAACACCCTCGAAATATTTCTTATCAATGAAAGGTAACACCTTTCGCATGTAACCGTCATTGGTTAATAGATTACGCAGTATGGTTTTTTCCAATTCAATATTCATTGGGTCTCGACATCTTTAAATGAAACATATCCCTGTTCAACTCCGGAAAGAATAATATCGCGCAAAGCCTCTGTTGCACATTCTTCCAACTTAGAATCGTTCTCTTCTACATCTGGATCGGGCGAATAGATGATTTTGTAGTCAAAATTTAATTGTTTGTTTTCACCATCTATTCGTACAACACCGTAACGAATAACGGTTTCTGGATAGTCGCCAGTAACGAATCTTACATCCCAACCGTCTCCCAGTTCTTGGGGAGTAGGAATAAGTTGGTAATCAATGTTTTCCTTCATTCTTCTACTACCTCGATACCTAAGTCTACTACTTCAGATCCAACCGAGAAGGCATCACGCACATAATCTTGAAAGCCTTGATCTTCTAGGAAGGAAGACCAGAAGTCACGGTCTAACTCTTTGAGTCGGTACTTCTTCTCTTCACCGGCTTTAGAGTACCAACCATTAGATGGTTTGAATACATACTCGCCTGCCAGAGCGACATCAAGAAGACCCGACATCTCATCAATACCACCTTCCCACGACACTGAGATAGGGATCTTGGATTGTTCTTTCACGAACCGAGACTTCTCTACCTTGATTACAAAGTCATAACCAGTGACTTCGGTGCCAGTCTTGTTCTGTCTGCGACCAATGATCCAGATGTTATTTGCAGAGTAGTAGATGCCTGTACCACCGCCGACAATATCTTTCGGAAACAATCCAATCTCTTTATAGGTGTGATTAACAGCGATCAACGGAATGTTTTTCATCGCAAGATATGGTGTGACCATACGGAACAAACCCTTGAAGGCTTTCGCACGAGACATGTCTGCAACTGACTTCTCGTTCATAGCATCTTCTAACTCTTTCTTAGAAGCAAGATTACCAATAGAATCAATTACAACAATGACATTATCATCCTTGTCCATTTCTTCTAATTGTCCTACCAGATCAAACTTCAACTCTTCGGCATCAGTAACGGGCACATGTAATACTCGTGATGTGTCGATACCAAACGCATCAAAGTACGATTGGGGCGAACCAAACTCTGAATCATAGAACAACATTACTGCATCAGGTTTCGCATTCAGATATGCGGCCGCCATCTTCAATGCAAAAGAAGTCTTAAAGTGTTTTGATGGTCCTGCGAGAACAGTAAGACCAGAAGTGATTCCACCATCCAGAGAACCTGTCAAGGCAACATTCATCATGGGCACATCAGTAGGTACTACTTCTTTCTCTTGAAAAAACTCGGATTTGTCTAGCTGACTAGTTAGTTTAATTTTAGAGTTCTTTTTTAATTTAGACATTAATGACATTTTTTAATTCCTATAAACATATTCAATTGCACTATTGGCTTCTACTTCCAAAGGTCTATTATCATACCACATTCCATTGTCTCTGTCAAGTTCTCTACAGAGATCAGCAATTTGTTTTGGTGTGATGGGGTATTCGGCTTTGATTGCATTGCCAGCAATCGCAACCATAATTTGATACATCTTATGGTACCAACCTGTACTAGTGATAACCATATATTCACGAGCAAGTGATTTTGGAAAAAACGGACAGTCGTGATAAGATACCCAAGATATGTCAGTGTTGTTCGCTTGTTCTTTCCGATAGTTAATAACTTCATTTCTCAACGCTTCGGGAAGTTTATCTAGGAAATTATTACCCTTCGGTTTTTCATAGGGCCACGCTTCCATTAGATTTTCCGGACAGATGTGTTGTCCTGAATTAGAAAAAATAAAGTTGAAAGCCTCTGGGTATTCTGCCGGAACATAATACATACGAGACAAATCTTTTGTTTGTTTATCACCAATACCCTGAAGTTGTTTGTTTAATGCGTACCAAAAATGTGGAATATCGTCTGATGTAACAACAGATGTTAGGGGAAACACCAACCGAAACTTTGGTTGTATCGGTGTACTACTAGCAGTGGAATAACACACAAATTCATATCGTCCACATATTTTTTGAAGACTGGGCATTACATCTGAAGAAGATACATCACCAAAAGAAACGAAATCATCCACGTCAACAGCAGCCCAACCACCCCAATAATCAACATTTTTATTAGACCTTGTAGTGTCGGGAAAATAACGAGCAGGAGTAATGAGAGGAGAAGAATTGTTTCCACCTTTTTGTCCTTCTTTAAGTGATAGTGCTTCAAGCAGGGATTGGAACTTGTCCCAAGTAGAAAATTCCATAGTCCTATGGGTTTTGTTATCGAACTGATTTTTGAATATTGTTAATTCGTAATTCAAAAGAAAAAGTCCTCAAGCGTAGATTTTGGTTCTGCACTCCAACCCACAGCCTCTAAGATAGGTGTCAATGGATCAAGGAATGTTTTATCAAACATCTTATCATAATCAATGGCAGTTGTCAACCCCAATTCTTTTGGGAACTGGCCAGCAAACGAAATAATATTTTCTTTGATGCGATTGGGAACTTTGAGATAGATAAACTTAATCTTTTCTCCGTCTTGTATCATTTCGTACTTATTCTCAAGTCCCTCCCACTTAATATAATGGTTGTAAAGTAAAGCACCTCTCACATGAATTGGTGTTCCCTTTCCATAAATTTTTTCATGACTTTTCCACTTGGTCAATTCGGTGACACCCCGAGGAAAAGAAATTTCTTCAGCAGACATACTAGAAAACTCGTTGCGAAATGTTCTGATAGCATCTTGCGTCTCCGACTCTGTTCCGGACACGATCAATTTAAAAATGTCTTTGAACTTACCTCTAACAACTTGCGGGGTAGATGACTTAACTGCTTCAATGCCCATCATCTTCAATTTGGGTTCAGCGAATCGCACACCCTCCGAATCGTGAACATTAAGAATATATCTTTTCTTTGCAGTCCACACACCACGGTCAGCGATAACTTCTCGTTTCATTACCATTCTATTAGAGTATGCGTTAGTATCTTCTGCAAGTTGGTCGTATGATTTTGCAATAACTTTCTCAAAGTGTTCACAAACCTTGTCGAGGAAGTTAATAGGATTAGTCGGATTGTGTTGTGCGACCAACTGAGACATATTAATATAGACAGAATCAGTATCAATGGCAATTACATAATCTTCTTTGGTGCCTAGTATATTTTGCAATTCATCGTTCACCGCCTTCTCTGCACATTTAATAGCCCGTTGACCCGATAGTGTTACAGCCTCAGCAATGCGATGATCAAAGTAACGAAAATATTTGTTTGCCAAAGCACCATAAAGAGAGTTCATCAAAATCTTGATACCAGTTTGTTCAGTATCCAAGGTGTCAATTTTTATTGCAAGTTTTTTAGTAGGCGACTTTTCATATTCTTGTTTCGCCTCTATCATTGATTTTTTAATACCAACCCTTCGGTCGTAAAACTTGCTAATGACTTTGGGAATAATACCTTTAGAGGTTTTTCGATAGAAAGTTCCGTTAGCCGCTGAGGCAACATCATCTCCGTCTTCAGTAAGAGTTTCGGGGGACATATTATACTGAACAATAATATTGGGATACAGAGAATTAAGATCGAATGAACACACCCAATCATGAGCACCAACCACGGGTTCTTTTACATATCCACCAGCAATTTTGTTATAGACTTCTGGAACAGGCGGTTTGGGTGGAATCACCTTACCCTCAGACATCAGTTCATTATAAATGATTGCATCCCAGATTGCCGTTGTTCCCAACGCATCTCCAAGATTTGTTTTAGCACCATAGGCCATTGTCATGACCAGAGTGATAATGCCAAGTTTTTCTTCTAGGCGATCTACCAGTTCAACATCTTTAATATTGTAGTCGATGAATTTTTGAAAATCAGATTTATACAGGGAATGTAGTGAACCATATTCCTCATAAGATAATTTGCGTTCACCCAACACCACATTAGCAATGTGATCGAGTTTATATGACTCTTGTTGTCCGTAAGTATTCCAAGTGAATTTTTTGAAAAGGTCATAGTAATCGAGTTGAACAATACCATCAATGTCGTAAGAGATTTGTTCTCTGCCGCCAAGTGTCGGTATCATACGAGAACGAATCAATCTCCACGGAGACATATCAAGGTACTCTCGTTCAGAAAGAATGTTATTCATTCGATTGATTAGATATGGAATATCGAAAAATTTCGTATTCCAACCTGTTACCACATCAGGACAACTGGGACCCGACCACCAACCAAGGAAAGAACGAAGTAGTGCTTTCTCGTCAGCACACTTAAAATATTTTACATTCATTTCTGTTTTAGTATCATCATAATCATATAGTCCGAAAACATAATAAATGTTGTCTTGATTATTCTTAACAGTTATGGATATTACCGGATGCGCGGCCTGATCCGGATTCGGAAACCCCTCATCCGAAGCAACCTCGATGTCGATGGTGCAGACGTTTACCATGTCTCTATCGAAGTTTACACCAGAAGGAAATTTGTTTGCGAGAAATTGTGTAACGAAATTGGTTTGACCATAGATTGGAAAGTTAGGTACATTTTTGTAACGGAACTCAAATTCTTTCGCTTCTTTCATAGAGTCGAACTCCATAGGAGAAACGGGAATTCCGTCCAGAGTTTTGTATTTGCCAGTGGCCTTAGAAGATTGTACAAAGAGTACAGGTTTGAATGGTATTTTTTCTTCTACCCGTTTACCATTGCGGTATCCACGATAGAGAAGTTGATTTCCGTGTTTGCTTACAGTCGTATAAAAATTCATAGACCTATTATATGATAAAGTGATTGGAAAGTCAAGTGGTCCGACATTTTTATTGTCCGTTCTGTAGGAGCAGAGAACGCCGGTAAACTCTTATAGATGGGTCGGGGGGATGCATCCCCCCAGTTTATGCCGCCATTCGCTTAAAGGGGCACCCAAAGGTTTTACAACATGGGGATATATAGTGTGTTCACTGGTATACCCACATGAGTCCAGTCAGTGAAGAATGGCACAATTAATCCAGCAAGAATAAGTGTGACCACCAAAACAACTGGTGTTGCTTCTTTTATTTTTGTGATCATCTCTTTTCCTTAATGTAATAATTACGACATTCCTGAACTGACTCTGCTATGTTATTCAGTACTTCTTGTTCGCATTTTGCATTAAGTTTTCGATTGCTATCACCCACAAGTATGATTCCGACAAATACCATTGCCGCTAATACGCCCATTATGCGTACCAACTTAAAAAAATCATAATTGGTGCTACCGCAAGTACTGCAAATAATTGCCCAATGGCAACCATCTCTTCTTTTTTAGAGGAAAGAAGAACCTCGCTTCTTACAAACTTTTCCATTGTTACGTCCTTTGTGAGATTTCTATTTTTCTCGGACGCTGTTCTTCGGGTAGTTCCACTTTGAGTTTAATCACTAGTAGTCCATTGACGAATTCAGCTCCATCAACGACAACATGATCAGCAAGTCGGAATGTTTCCACGAATTTCTTCGTAGTAATACCCTTATGAAGATACTCAGTGGTATCCTCTTCTGGGTTTCCCCGAATGACTAGAACACCAGGCTTTGCCTCGATATCTAGGTCTTTCTTTTTGTAACCACCAAGTGCAAATTCCATGGCGTATTCCGTGTCAGAATATTTTACAATATTGTGACGAGGAAAACCCTTCTCGTTTGCGCCAGCGGCAGTTAGTCTTTCTATCTCATCCCA
>Ga0222715_10001195_pt1 | contig 25299 bp, 39 predicted proteins | sample C33_9DmetaG_FD_165056 | JGI IMG/M metagenome (GOLD analysis project Ga0222715, IMG submission 165056) | Estuarine water microbial communities from San Francisco Bay, California, United States - C33_9D | ecosystem: Environmental > Aquatic > Marine > Unclassified | place: USA: California...
TTACGAAGTGAGGTATAGGTTCTAATTTAATCGACATCTAGTATATAAGTATATACCATTTTGAAATCGTTGTGGCATCTGATATAGTCAAAGTATCCAACACATGTATCATCATCAAACATATGGGTATGACTGTAAAGACCTGTTTGTGGTATAACTTTATCTAGTAACCATGCTGTGCTTCTGTTATATTCTCTATAATTTGCTGACGCATCTGCTAAAGATTTATCCTCATGAGTGATAGCAAACATTGTTGTAATGGGTCTTAGCCTGTCATGAACAGGACAGTCTTCAAATCGTTTGTATGCTTTTGGTGTTTCAACTAAAACAAATTGATTATTTATTATCTTAGCTTTCCACACAACACATGACTCATCTCTGAATGACAGTAGAGATTTACTTACAACATAAAAAGGTTTCTCTAGTTTTTCTCTAATAATATTACTAGCGTTTTGCACTTCATTATATTTGATGTCTAAGTCTTGTAGTTTAGTTTCAAATGACTGTCTTTGTGATGAAGACACATCTACATGATTTATGAAACTATTTAACAATAGGTGTAACTCAGCACCATTCATTGATACGTCTGAATATGCTTTTGTCAACTTACTTGATGATGAAACATCTTGAACAACTATGTCTGCATAATGACCACCTGTACTCCAATGTTTTAAGTCAAGTGGGTTATGTCGTCCTGTATTAACTCGCTTGTCAAACTTCTTCATCAAGTCAGGTAATCTTTTAGAACTTAGAAACTTGCTATCACTTCTTTCTTTTAATTGAGCATCAGCCGACATGTAGTATGTCTCACCATCAGTCCACGCTACTATCTCAGGAAAACCGCTTCTGCTTAGAACATAAGCATCGTAATATTTTTCACTACCTCCACTAACGGTCTCAGTCATTGTCCAATACTGTCCCCCCCATTGTTGTCTGATATTAATTTTGTTTAAAACTTTCATGTCATACCTATGACATAATTCACCGATGAATGGCTCAAGTCCTGAATCTACGGTGATACTATCATCTTTAAAGTAATTAAACTTTTGTGCGTTCATTTCATTTCCTCCCCAAAGGTTGTGTCAATACATTCTTGTTTAGTTTTTAAGAATACTGCACTGCCATAATCAACAGCTTCATAAGCAATACCTTTTTTACATACAACTTCTTTTGTTAAAGGGTATATAAAGTCTTGTAACTCTTGGTATGCTTTTAACCCACCATATCCTAGAACCAAACCTATACATATCCCAAACCATAAATCAAAATGACTTATACCATCTTGTACTCTAATTCCTCTCATTAGTGTTTCTCCTCAGTTACTTCGTGAACGATACCGATTATTCCAAACTCGTCTAATGCGTCAACGACTTGGTCAAGACAATCGGTGCTTGTGTCAATACAATCCTCAACTATAATTATAAATTTTCTATCCATTTCAATTTTCCTCCGCAATAATTTCAACACCGATAGGTTCACCCCAACTCATGTTGTTTTCTACTTGATAAATAGCGTCATCATGGTTATCTGCTTTGACTACTATTGGCTCATACTCTTGTTTAATATAAACTCGATACGTTTTTAATTTGCTCATATTCACTCTCCTTTATAAAAATTTATAGGTTGTAGTTCGCAGTAACATTTTGTGTTTCTAACAAGCCATGTAGCACATTCACCAAAGTCACTTTCGTCTTGTTTTTCATAGTGAGAACAAGTTTGTTGGCTCTCATAATCATGACTATGTGGACATGGGTGTAATTCAGTTACCTCCCCTGAACATATTTTGTCAAACACTTTTGCATGGTCTTCGTTTTTTAAATCTAAAAACATAGTTATTCCTCCTCTTCATACATTTATCTCCCCAAATCCTATTGCGTCAGCGACTTCATCTAGTGCGTCACTAATGTCAATGCGTTCAACCATATAATCCAAAGCCCAATCCATCATAGCCTCATCACCTTTCCTCATGCGTTGTCGCATTAAGTCAGCAAAGTGCTTTAATATCTCATGCTCGGAAAACCTTGACCGCAGTTCGTTAACAAAGTAATTATGTCTTTCTTCTTCTCTACTCGGCATGCTCATCGTGTGTCCCCCTTATTCTGATTTGTAGTCTGTCATTTGTTGGTATATAAGCTAACTCACATGGTGTTATGCTCTCGTTATAGGCTTGTTCCCACTCCCATATCATCTGTTTAAGTTTCTGCTTAACACCTATGATAGCCCCCTCTACATTCTTGCCGTCATGCCATACCCAATACGAATATTCCGTATCTAATATTAGGGCTGATAGCATGTCTATCTCGCCTTTCTCATACATAGTTTCATACGCGTCTCGCCACACGCGGTTTCCATACTTTTCTTTACACTCTTTAGCCAACTCTTGAACCAACTCATAAAACTTATCACCTGACGCTCTCCAAAATGTTTCGACTTGCTTGAATATACTGTTAAGTTTGTCAGTAATATCTACGTTCTTGGTTCTGTCCACGCGTGGTGAAATAATGTCATAAGCGACAAGTGGTTCGTTGGTCAGCATGTTGTATCGTATCTTAGGGTGTATTGGTCTTATCTGCATATATTTTCCTTTTGCGTCTAGCACATTCACCCACACATTACCGCCTCGTCTCTCGTCGTTACACACTAACTGTCCCTCGTGCCACCACCCTTGACGATAGCTTCCTAATGGTAAATTACATAATTGAGTAAGAAACATTCTGTCACCTTGATAGTAATGGTCTTGCAGAAACTCAACTACATTATCTTCATTGACCGCAATCAATGGTCGACCTTGATACTCAATGATAAATGCTTCTTTGTTGTTATCAGCTAAGTCATACAGTTTCCCATGAGCAAAGAATCTCTTATACGACTGATGTCTGTAATATGGGAATACAGGATAGTGGTTGTTACTTCCTTTGTATGGTTTAATTTTCTTAGTTATTTCTTTTAGTTTGTCAAAAGTTACATGTTCAAACATGGTATATCTCCTTGATAAATGAACCTGACATAGTGTCAGGATAGGTTTTGTTTAACTACTTTACAGTTACTTGGAATGTATTTCTCTACCCCTGTTGCAACAAACAATGTAGGTATAGATGTATTCCAATTCGGTATATCAAAGTATCCGTCAGTAAACACAACGATTGCTTGTGAATTAATATTCTCTTTCTTGATGTGTTCTACGATACATTCAGGGTCAGTCCCACCCCCACCTTGCGGTTTGAGTAGTTTTGCTATGTCATTGTATGTATGCTCTTCAAATACTTGTTCACCATGAACAGAAGTGTCCCACCAAATAACTCGAACTTTTTCAGGGGTAGAGGTCTGACATATGGAAACCAGTTCCGACGCGAACGCTGACAACTCATTCGCACCAATAGAACCTGATGTGTCAATCGCAATAGTCAACTCACCCACTCGTTCATCTTCCATGCTAGGCATGTATATATCATTGGCAACAAGTCGCTTGTTATACTTCCGCCATGTATATTCATCTGTGCCTTTCATCTGAGACATAATAAAGTCACGCAAGACAGTCTTCCAGTCGATTTTAGGTTCAAGCAAATCGGTGATGTTTCTAGGTATCTTCGCACCTAATCTGCCTGCGAGTATGCCACCCTCACGCAACGCTCTATCAATCTGTTTCGATAGTTCCTGTTGCTCTTTGGCTGACATTGGTTGACCTCCCTCACCCATCTCGCCTGATTCAAAGTCATGCTCGTCCATGCTACCTTGTGGTTGTTGACCTTGTTCCTGTTTTTGTTTCAGGTCATTCATCACCTCACGCACAGACCAATTATGATACTTAGAATCATACAGTCCACCTTTTGGTAATCGTAGAAAGCCTTTATCTTCCAGATTGCATATGATGTCATTTACAACATAATCTGCTGACGCGTTTGCTAACATGGGGTCTTTCTCCCACTCTTTCTTGAATCGTTGGATATGTTTCAATGCCACATGTAAGTTCTCATGTAGTATCAATGCTCGTAGTTCATCATCTTCCAACTTCTCCATGAACGCACGCCCATACTTTTTATTCATGCCATCAGTGTATGCGGTAGGACAATCATCTACCACAGTGCTATCACCCATCATCATAATGCCTGAGTATAGTGCAGTCTCAGGGTGACGCATGAGAGCGATGTGTGCTTTCTTGAGTCTTGTTTCTTGATTCATAATTTATTCTCCTACCTGACATAGTGTCAGGGTTGATTTTAGAATAGTTCGTAGTTATCAGTCGCCCATGTTGCTACGTCCTGATTACCCCTTGCTAAATGTCTTGTGTTCTTGTTACGCACAAGCATAGTAAAGAATATCGCTTGAATCTCAGATGAATTGATACGCTTGATATACTTCATAAATGATGTCAACTCGTCCTGTGTTTTAATCTTATCTGTTGCTTGAAACATGACCATCAACTGTGCTGATATTTCATTTGGTATTTTCGCAGTATCAGGTTGAGATAAGATACTATCTAGTGATGGTAATGACTTCTCAAGATTCAAGAACGCACTCATGTCTGCACTAGCACTATGACCAATAGTGCCTGACAATGCACACATTGTGGCTACCTCTCCTAGTGTGTCTCGGTTTTCCACGATGACAGATGACTTCGCAAGAGAACGAGGTGAGACGAAACTCAACTGTGGTTTGCTTGGTTTGAATATGTATGGGTTGTCGTCTTGACTATCATCTAAGTAACTATTAAGACAACGAGGAAACATGTGAACCCACGCTCTAATCAATGGACTGATTGCGTTCTCACTTGCCCATACTAGCCAATCTTCTACGCTAGGTTTTGCCATGTTCAGAATACAAACACGATTACTTGCGTGTGCTAACATGGTGTCACCCACTCCGTCCGATTGGTTGTTTGATGTGCCAAAGACGATACTGCCTTGTGGTAATGGTGTATCACCTACGAATCTCTCTAGCATTAGCCTTGTGAATATAACCTGAAGTAGTTTCGGTGCTTTCATAAACTCGTCAAGCAATATCACTTTTGGTTTTGGTGAATCTAGTTTGAACAATGAACCAACATAGGTTTCGAGTGTGCGGGTATCATGGTTCGGTATAGTCATAGCGATGTCTTGCATGTCTTTCACAGGACAATCAACATAGATGTAGTCATACTTGTCACCCATGTTTTCTTCTAGCATTTTAAGTAGTGAGGTCTTGCCACACCCAGGTTCTGACTGAATGATAGGTGTTAGACTTTCACCGATGGTTGGAATTAATCTTACCAATTCTTTGATTGTTACACGTTGTGTATTTATGTGCATGATATATCTCCTAAGATATAAATAAATGAACCTGACATAGTGTCAGGACTAGACTGCAAATTTAGATAGAATGTCATCAATATCAGATTTAACTCTATCTCTCGTATAGTCACTCTCACGCAAAGCGTCGCTAGATACACCTGACAAGGTATCATCTAATTGTTTCGCAACTGAGCATAATCGTTGACTATGTTCGTCATCGACATACTTAAACGCACCTATCGTTCTGCACAGTTCTTTGGCTTTCTCGATGGTTGTATCATATATCTTTCGTTTCTTTGATTTAACTTCGCCCTCTTTGGTAGTAATCTCTTGTGTTCCGCAACAATGTGAGATACTTTCCATGACATTGACGATTCTATCTGTTTGTTGATGTAAAACATTTTTAACAATCTCCTCGCATTGTCGTTGATAATTAACTTTCAAGTCGTCAGCTAAGTCTTGTGCAACTGAACAACGAAAGTCGTGAGATGGTACTTCGGATATGTATAGCTTACACCCAAACTTGCGTCTTACTTCCTCAACGCTCGGATAGTCTTGTATGTTATACATGTCGCCTTGTGCAAATGCCATGTTTGATTTAATAGAATCATACTTATCACAAAACTCAGATAGCAGGCGACTAAACTCTTTCTCATGCTTATCGTACTCTTGCTTAAATGATTCTAATTCTACGGTTGGTAAAAGGTCTTGCGAATTATTCCAGCGATATGTTTTGGCTTTCACCCAATTATATATAGTCTGACGATAGTTCACTAAGTCCTTGTGATAGACGTTGTTTGCCAAAAGATTCTTAACAAACCTACCCGCGTTCGGGTCTGCCTTTTTGCTTGATGTTACCTCACCTGATATGGTTCGGTCTTGTTTTGTAGCTGACCAAACATTGACGTCAACTGTTACTAAAACTGCTGATGTAGCCAACGATGTCAAATGGTTTGGTGCTTGAAGTTCTGTGCTTGTGCTACCTGTATTACTTGTATTACTTACTTCCATTGTTTCTGCATACATAATGTAACTCCAAAAATAAGTGAGCCTGACACTAGGTCAGGCTCGTAAAGTAAAAATGACATAAATAATGATAATCTTTCATCATATACATATAGTATACCATAAGTTTACTAATAAATCAATAGATATATAATAATATGACATCATTATTCTCCGTTAAATTTATCTATCGTCTCGCCCCCCTTTCTCAGCAAATTGCTGAACCCTAGTTAATAACGCGTCCAACTCTTGTTCCAAATCAAACACAGGTTCAATGTTGGACTCCTCAGAGACACCCCGCCCCTTTCTAATTCTTTCTTCATCTTCATAAATATTTCTAGGTATGGGTATGTCTTTAAATGTTCTAGCCATAACGTCCTCCTTTGTTGTTTAGACCTTTAAGTTCTGTGAGATTAGTGATAACCAAATAGTTACTTTTGTGCATAGGTGCAACTGTGTGCTTAACTAGGTTAGCCCTATCATCTCCACATGATAAACAAGTATCATAACCGATAGCTTTGCGTTCATCTGCGTAGCTTTTACCACACTCTGAACATGTAGCCATCACGATACCCTCTCAAACATTGTGTATAAAACTGTGCAACATGCAAAGCCAATACCAAAACCAACCGCAAAGCAAAGTATCATCTTACCTCTTGCTTCACGTTGAAACTGCACTTTCCAAAGCCAACTTTGTCTGATATGTTTAGCTTTGTCTTGCTCGTTTGTATCTACATACATGGTATGTCTCCTCAAACTAATTAATGAAACCTGACACTATGTCAGGACTGAAAATGAGAAAATCTACAAGTATAGTTTCATCTCTCATTATATATAATTATACCATAAGTTTACTAATAAGTCAAGCGATATAGCGATTTATGAGGTAGAGATTATTGTTGTATTTTAAAATTCGGGGTGAGGTTTTGTTTAAAGGCTAGGTAATGGGTCTAGTATGAGTATGGTTTCCACTAAGATATTCTTAGCTGATAGGTATGTGTGAGATGCTAAGTAAGGTTAATTTTGTTCCAAAAGGTCTTGTTCCAACGTCGGTTTACTAATGGAACAAGGTGTGCGTTTTGTGATTTATGTTCCAATCTTGTTCCAAAATAGTTTACTAATAACGCTGTTTTTCGAGGTAAGTGCTTGATTTATAACAATGTTCCAGTCATGAGGGGGGTCTAAGTTTACTAAAGGAACGGAACAAGGGAATTTGCAAAAGGCTAAGTTATTGTTTTTATTATATATTATATTATATAGTATTAGTATAGTTAGTGTTTTGTTCCAATGTTCCAGTGGTTTTGTAGGACGGTGGGGGTTTCGTAAACTATGTTGCACCGCAAAAAGAGGACTCTTGCTCTTACAAAGTTTACAAACCCACATATCATGTCTAAAAATAGTGGAACATTGGAACAAAGTGACCTAACCACTTGATTTACAAAGTAAAATCATGTTCCAACTACGTTGACTAGATTGGAACAAAGCAAAACCGAGTGGAACAAGGTAAAAACTACCCTGACAGGGTGTCAGGTAGAACATAATTAAACGACGCGTCCACGCCCTCGCGGTCAGAACTGGTTTCACTTTGTCACAGCGACTGTAATTTGTATCAACTAGAACTATCTTAGTTCACAGACTACGAACCTGACATGGTGTCAGGGTATAATCTTGCTCGCGTGCTCGCGTGCTCGCGTCGAGAACTGGTATCTATGATACAATACAGATATTCAAGGCAAAAAAAAGCCCCCACGGCGTGAGCCGTGAGGGACGGGGTGTTACTTACCGAGAGGATAAGACTTCTCGATATCAATCAGCCAAGCCATGACTGCTTTGCTATCCTTAGCTGACATATCCTTAGTCAAGGATTGCATGGACTTGAAGTAGTCTACACTTCGCTTGGTGGCTTTCTCAAGCACGTCAACCTCAAGCTTGATTTCACCAAACATGTTGGCTAGTGCTTTAGCCATTCTGGTATAAAGCCTTGACCTTGACTTGTCGATAGTGTTCTTACACTTGACTTGGTCAGCCTTAGCAAGTGCCTTGAAACTCGGACCGTATGAGCCAAGAGGGTTATTGTTCACGCCCTCTTTGTTCTCGGTCAGGTCAAGCTTGCCGAAGTCCTGAGCTAAGATATAACCCATTGAGAAGGACTTGACAGCCTTGCTATCAAACCTATCACCTAGGCTAACCTTGGCAGTGTCAACGGCTAGATATTCCTTGCCATTATCGTAAACCTCAAGAATATAGTCTTTGTAAGACTTACCCTCAAGTACACCATCGACTAAACCCTTATCAATGTTTTCCTTGATTTCAGGCACGTTAGTCATAACGCTATCAATCTCATCGCGATATTCTGCGAGAAGTTTGCCATGCTTAGTACGTTTAGCCTTAAGCTTGGCGTCAATGAATTGCTCAATATCGCAAGTCATTTTGGTTGCTAATTCGCTAGCGGACTGCTCTGCTAACGTCCAATTCTTAGCATTTTGTTTAAGTGTTGCTAATACACTTTTGTTTAATGTAGTCATAAGACCCCCACTAAATTATGCCGTACCATAAATAACGATATGCTATCAATCGCGACATGAGATAATTATGTCTTATATGATAGTTTAAAGCAAAGAATAGCAACTTTTTGTTTACTAACCTGACATAGTGTCAGGGTTTAAACCCTTTATACACGCAACCCACCGCCCCCCTACCCACCAAATACCAAATGGGACTCCATGTGTGCGATACACACTAAGACTTGAATAAATAATCAGGAAAAAACTGAATACCAGCGACCCCCACCCCCCTCATTTAGGAAACACCCCCCGTCAATGGTACCTAAACAATCAGGTTATTTTTAAATATATATTTTTTTCTGCAACTAACCTCTTATAAATCAACAACTTAGCCTAAAAAATTACATACCACTGGCCAATGCTATGTAAAAACAAATGCGAATGAGTCTCACTACCACATGAAATAAAAAACGTAGATACAATACGGGAATGGAAACACTACTCATTACATGTTATGCTCTTTTTGCTACCTCATTGTTGGGTATTTTTTGTATACACCTTGTGTCTTGATTTTTTATAGGTTACAATCGCCCTAGATATAGCTGCAAATTAACTAATCAAGGTGTAAACAGCGACACATGACAGAATCAAATCAAACCATAGTCGTACCTCATATAGAGGATAATATCCCTATACCCAAAAATGCGCGTGAAGCATTACCAGAACTTACACCTGACGAAGAACTCAAGGTTAGAGCGAGCACAATTAAAGTTATATCTGATATAAAAGGCGAAGCTATTGAGCCATCTGAGGATGAAATGGAAACAGCGGAAACAATCGCCCAGGAAATGATGAAGAACCCCTCTCTAAAACCTGATTATGCAAATTATCCTAATGAAACAATCGCTTACTTAGCCGGCTTAGTCTCGCAAACTAGTCACATGGTAGCCAAAGACCTAGCTGATATTAAGTTATCCGTGTTAAATGGGCTATTACAAGAAGCAGCACTAGCTAAATCATCACGAGAACGCATCTCAGCCTGGTCAAAGATAGGTGAAATTGACGGTGTTGATGCATTCAAGAGAAAAACTGAGGTTACTCATATAACAAAGAGCGGTAAAGAGCTAGAAGAAGAGCTATTAAAAACGATTGAAGAGCTAAAAGGCAAGGTCATTGAGGGAGAACACGAGATTGTTGAAGAGGAAGATGATGATTAGCGCTAAAGATCTGAGCCTACTCGAGCAGGCGTTACCGACGATGTCTGAAAGTGAGCGCCGACGCAACTTAGACCTATTAACTAAGTACAAAGCAGAGCTTGTTAAGGAAGCAGGAGGTAAAACTTTCCTTGAATTTATTAAACATGTTTATCCTGACTATAAAGTAGGGGCACACCATGCGAAATTGGCTAAATTATTTGAAGAAATTGCAGAAGGCAAAAGAAAAAGAGTTATTGTTAATATTGCTCCGCGACACGGGAAGTCGGAACTTATCTCTTACCTCGCTCCTGCTTGGTTTTTGGGTAAACACCCAGCAAAAAAAGTTATTATGGCTTCACACACTGCTGATTTGGCTGTTAATTTTGGTCGACGTGTTAGAAACTTGGTGGGCTCCGACGCGTACAAAGATATTTTCCCTAAAGTTGAGCTGCAAGCCGATAGTAAATCTGCTTCTCGCTGGGGTACAAACTATAATGGGGAATACTTTGCTATTGGTGTCGGTGGCGCTCTCGCCGGTCGTGGTGCTGACTTGTTTATTATTGATGACCCCCATTCAGAGCAAGATGCCAAACTTGGAAAAGCAGACGTGTTTCTACCAGCTTGGGAGTGGTTCCAATCTGGTCCTTTACAACGACTTATGCCGGGCGGAGCGATTATAGTTGTGATGACTCGGTGGTCTAAACTTGATTTAACTGGTCAAATTGTTAATCAAATGATAAAAAATGAAGACGTAGATGACTGGGAAGTTGTTGAATTTCCAGCGATTTTAGAAAAAGATGGAGAAGAAGTATCTTTATGGCCTGAGTTTTGGGATATAAAAGAATTACAATCTCGACGCGCAGCGATTGACATACGCTACTGGAACGCTCAGTATATGCAAAACCCTGTATCAGAAGAAGGGGCGTTAATTAAAAGAGAGTGGTGGAATACGTGGGAGGAAGAAAATCCTCCCCCTTGTGAGTTTATTATCATGACACTTGATGCTGCTCAAGAGGCTAATAATAGGGCAGACTATAATGCTTTGACTACGTGGGGCGTATTTCTTAACGAAGAAACAGATAATTATAATATAATACTACTTAATGCAGTAAAACAACGATTAGAATTTCCAGAACTTAAAGAACTTTGTATTCAAGAATATAAAGATTGGGAACCTGATTCATTTATTGTAGAGAAAAAATCTAATGGTGCTGCACTTTATCAAGAGTTCAGACGGATGGGTATTCCCGTCGGTGAGTTTACACCAGGTAAAGGACAGGATAAAATTAGTCGAGTCAATGCAGTATCTGATTTATTTAGGTCTGGCATTGTATGGGCTCCAGATAAACGCTGGGCACATGAAGTAATTGAGGAGTGTAATGACTTTCCATCGGGAGCAAACGATGACTTGGTCGATGCAACAACTTTAGCACTTATGCGATTTAGACAAGGAGGCTTTATTAGATTACCCTCTGATGAAGAAGATGATATTCAATACTTTAGAAGTACAGGGCAAAAAAGACTGTACGCAATTTAGGATAAATTATGGCACAAGATATAAATAACATAGATAAGGGACTTTACGCTGCTCCAGTAGGCATGGAAGAATTAGCGATGGAAGAACCAGATTTAGAAATTGAGATTGAAGACCCAGAAGAAGTTACTATTCGTGCAGGGGGTTTAGAAATAGAAATTGACCCTGATGAAGAAGAGGATGATGAGTTTAATAAAAACTTGGCTGAAGATATGGAGGAGTCTCTTCTTGAAAATTTAGCAAGCGACTTAATAGGTGATTATGAAGGTGATATTTCCTCAAGAAAAGATTGGTTAGATACCTATGTTGATGGGTTAGAACTTTTAGGTTTAAAACTAGAAGATAGAAGTGAGCCTTGGGAAGGTGCTTGTAATGTATATCACCCACTACTAACTGAAACACTTGTTAAGTTTCAGGCAGAAACAATGACTGAAACATTCCCCGCTGCCGGACCAGTCAAAACTCAAATCATTGGTAAAGAAACGGATGAAAATAAAAAAGCGTCTGCTCGTGTTCAAGAGAACATGAACTTTCAATTGACTGAGAAAATGGTTGAGTATAGACCTGAACATGAAAGAATGTTATGGGGTTTAGGTCTAGCAGGTAATGCGTTTAAAAAAGTTTATTATGACCCAAGTTTAGAACGACAAGTTTCTATGTATATTCCAGCTGAAGACCTCGTAGTGCCATACGGTGCTTCTAGTTTAGAATCTGCAGAACGTGTTACTCATGTGATGCGTAAGACAGAAAATGAATTACGTAAATTACAAGTAGCTGGATTTTATAAAGATGTTGACTTAGGTGAGCCGACTTATGACTTAGATGAAGTTGAGAAAAAGATTGCAGAAAAAATGGGATTCAGTGCTACATCAGATAGTCGCTGGAAAATTCTTGAGATGCATGTTGACCTTGATTTAGAGGGATATGAAGATGAAGAGGATGGTAAGAAGACAGGTATTGCTTTACCTTATGTTGTAACCATTGAAAAATCTACATCAACCATTTTATCTATTAGACGTAACTGGAACCCAGATGATGATACTAAACAAAAACGCCAACACTTTGTTCATTATGGTTATGTACCAGGATTTGGTTTTTATCATTTTGGTTTAATCCATCTAATAGGCGCGTTTGCAAAATCAGGCACAATGATATTACGACAATTGGTAGACGCGGGTACATTATCAAATCTCCCTGGTGGGTTTAAAGCACGGGGCTTAAGAATTAAAGGAGATGATACACCAATTTCTCCTGCAGAGTTTAGAGATGTTGATGTTCCATCAGGAACAATTAGAGATAACATCATGACGCTCCCTTATAAAGAGCCATCTCAAGTTCTTAGTATGTTAATGAATCAGATTATTGAAGAAGGCAGACGCTTTGCTTCAGCAGCTGATTTAAAAGTTTCAGATATGTCTGCCCAAGCTCCAGTAGGTACAACTCTTGCTATCTTAGAGCGTACATTAAAAGTTATGTCTGCAGTACAAAGTCGTATCCATTACGCAATGAAGCAAGAATTTAAATTGCTTAAAACTATCATAAGGGACTACACCCCTGCAGACTATTCATATGAACCTGCTACTGGCTCAAGAGATGCTAAACGTGAAGACTACGATTTAGTAGAAGTCATTCCTGTATCAGACCCCAATGCTGCAACTATGTCGCAGAAAGTTGTGCAGTATCAAGCAGTGATGCAATTAGCAGCACAGAATCCTGGTATCTATGATTTACCAGAACTTAATCGTCAGATGCTAGAAGTGTTAGGCGTTAAAAATATTAATAAATTAATTCCTAATAAAGATGAAGCTAAACCTGTTGACCCAGTATCAGAAAATATGAATATGCTTAACGCTAAACCCGTTAAAGCATTTATTTATCAAGACCACGCGGCACACATTGCAACCCATATGTCATTTAAGAATGACCCAATGATTGCACAGGTTATTGGTCAGGGTCCTAAAGCTGCTCAAATTACTGCGGCATTAGAGGCTCACTTAGCAGAACATTTAGCATTTCAATATCGTTATCAACTTGAACAACAGTTGGGTGCACCTCTACCTAAACCTGATGAAACACTTCCTGAAGACATTGAAGTGGATGTATCAAGGTTGGTTGCAAAAGCAGGCGAACAATTACTTGCTAAGAATCAAGCGGATAGTCAGCAACAACAAATTGCGCAACAGCAACAAGACCCACTTATCCAAATGCAACAGCAAGAACTTGCTATTAAACAACAAGAATCTCAAGTTAAATCTCAAAAAACTATGGCTGACATTGAAATTGATAAAGCCAGACTTGAACTTGAAAAAGCCAGATTGGATGCTGATACTCAAATTAAGCTTAACGAGCTTATGTCTAAAGTTGAACTAGAAGGAGCTAAGATTGAAGCCGATTTAACTAAATCTGAATCTAACGAAAAACTAAAAGCAACTCAAATGATGGTAGATAGAGAAAAAACCCAAATGGAAGATTTAGCTAAAGGAGTTCAGATGGGCATGCAAAATGCGCAGAAGCAACAAGAAATTAGATTAAAACAAAAACCTACGAAAGGGGAATAAATGAATGTAGAGGAATTCAAAGTTATTAGACAAAAAATTGCAGAAGAACGCTCTATTATTGTTGATGACTTAGCAACCGGCAGAGCCGATACACATGCACACTATATGCACTCTTGTGGTGTCATCAAAGGCTTTGACATAATCGACGGGTTGATTGCAGACCTGCAAAAAAATATAGAAAGGGACGACGATGAGTGAAATCGCAACACTTAAAAAAGATATTGTTACGCTTGATGGCAAACCAATTAGCAGTAAAAAGGAGGAAGCTCCTGCAGAAGAACAAAAACCCACTCAATTACCTGAAGTCAAGGGCTACCGCATTTTATGTGCTGTACCTAGCGTGGATGACAAGTATGAAAGTGGTTTAATTAAAGCAGAAAAAATTCGTAACATAGAAGAACATTCAACAGTTGTTTTATTTGTTATGAAAATGGGAGATATGGCTTATGCAGATAAGGATAGATTCCCAACAGGGCCCTGGTGTAAAGAAGGAGACTTCGTAATCACTAGAGCATATTCTGGAACTCGTATCAAAATACATGGTAAAGAGTTTCGCATTATAAACGATGATACCGTAGAAGCAGTGGTCGATGACCCACGCGGATACGAACGCGCATAAGGAGATTAGAGATGGCAGAAATCATTAACGAGATTCCTGATGAGCTTAAAGATGATGACGAAAGTCAAGAAATTGAGCTTAAGGAAGACAAAGAAGATTATGAAGCGGCGGCGGAAGCTAAAGCAGAAGAATCTAAAAAAGAAGCAAAACCAAAACAAGAGGAACTAGATTTTGAAATTGAAGAGGAAGATGATACTCCTACTCAAGATAGAAATCGAGAACCACTACCTGAGAACATTAAACAAGAGCTAGACGAAGATGACTTATCTGAGTATTCAGATAGAGTTAAACAACGTATGGCTCAACTAAAGAAAGCTTGGCATGATGAAAGGCGTGCTAAGGAAGCATTAGATAGAGAACGTGAAGAAGCAGTACGATATGCTCAAAACATCATCAATGAAAATCAAAAGCTAAAAACATCATTATCTACTGGTGAAGAAGGATATATAAAAACACTCCAAGAGAAACATGAGAGTGATTTAGCTATAGCTAAACGAGATTATCGTGAAGCGTATGATGAAGGCGATAGCGAAAAAATTATTGAAGCTCAAGCTCGGATGAATGAAGCTCAATATAAATTAGCACAAGCTCAAGGTATGAAACCTAAATATACACAAGAAGCTTTACAAAATCAACAAAATAGTGTAAATTCAGAGCAAGCTAGACTATTACAATCTAGAGTACAAAAACCAGATGCTAAAGCTCTTGCTTGGCAAGAGAAAAACCAATGGTTTGGTAAAGATGAAGAAATGACTTCATTGGCTCTTGGATTGCATGAAAAACTTGTCAAAGGTGGAGTAGACCCCGCTTCTGACATATATTACCGTCGTATCGATGAGACGATGCAGAAACGCTTCCCAGAATATTTTGGGGAATCTGAATCGACTGAGGTAAAAACTCAGCGCAAACCCTCAACTGTTGTTGCTCCAGCAACACGGTCAACTGGTCCTAAAAAAATTAGGTTGACTAAGACACAGTTAGCTTTAGCAAAAAAATTCAAGCTAACTCCAGAGCAATATGCACGCGAATTAATTAAAACGGAGAACGCAAATGGTTAAAAGACAAGATAGAGAACTAGAAGTACGTGAAGAAACTGAAGTTCGTAATAGAGAATGGACTCCACCGTCCTTGCTCCCTGAAATTAAAAAACAACCAGGTTGGGCATACAGATGGGTTAGGACTTCTTTGGCTAACGATGCTGATAACCTAAATGTGTCTTCAAAAATGCGTGAAGGCTGGGAACCTGTGAAACATTCAGAACACCCAGAAGTAAATTTACCGGCAGACCCTGATTCAAGATTTAAAGATTGTATTGAAATTGGCGGTTTGCTACTTTGTAAAATGCCTCAAGAAATGGTAGACCAAAGAAATGAGTATTATAGGCAAAAAGCTGAAGCTCAAGAAAAAGCTGTTGATAACAACTTAATGAGACAGAATGACCCTAGAATGCCACTATTTCAAGATAAAAAATCTACTACTTCTTTTGGAAAAGGTTAAAAATATTCTTTAAGGAGATTATATTATGGCGGCTTACGGATTAAAACCTGTACAGCGTGTTGATGGTATGCCCTATGCGGGCGCAACCAGGCTATATAAAATCGACCCTGCTGGTGAAGCAACTAACTTGTTCTATGGACAGGTTGTTAACATCGGCGCGGACGGTTATATTGCTTTAGCAACAGCCACTGGTGCAGACGCTACTACGAACAACTTAGGTGGTTCAGGCGTTGGTGCTATTGGTGTTTTTGTTGGTTGTGAATATGTCAACGCACAGGGTCAAGTTATATACGACCAATATTATCCATCAGGCACTGCTAATGGTGGTGACATTGTGGCGTATGTTGTAGATGACCCAAATGCATTATTTCAAGCAGAATTAGATGAGACTGCTACGCAAACAATGGTTGGTACTAACACCACTTTTGCTACAGCGCAAACTACTTCTACTGGTTCTACCACTACTGGTGTATCTAACTCTCAGTTAGACGCAACAGTTGCTACTACAGCTAAAGCATTTAAAATTGTTGCTCTAGCTCCAGATGTATCAACTGCAGCAGTGTTAGTTAAGTTTAACCCAAGTTTCCATCGCTTCACAAGTGATGCTGGCTTATAAGGAGAATAAATCATGGCAATTTCAAGAGCGCAGTTATTAAAAGAATTGCTCCCTGGCCTTAATGCTTTATTCGGAATGGAATACCAGCGTTATGGTGAAGAGCACAAAGAAATCTACGAATCTGAAACTTCAGAACGTAGCTTTGAAGAAGAAACAAAACTATCAGGCTTTGGTAATGCACCTGTTAAAGGAGAAGGTTCTGCCATCTCTTATGACAATGCTCAAGAAGCTTGGACAGCTAGATACAACCACGAAACCATTGCTTTAGGTTTCTCACTAACAGAAGAAGCTGTTGAAGATAACCTCTACGACACTTTATCTGCTCGTTACACTAAAGCATTAGCACGTTCAATGGCTAACACTAAACAAGTGAAAGCTGCTAACGTTCTTAACAATGGTTGGAACTCAAGCTACGCAGGTGGTGATGGCAGAGCATTATTTGCAACAAACCACCCATTAGTAAACGGCGGTACTAACAGTAATACACAGTCAGTTGCGGCTGACTTAAACGAAACTTCATTAGAAAATGCAGTGATTCAAATCGCAGCTTGGACTGATGAAAGAGGCTTATTAATTGCTGCTAAACCACGCAAGCTAATTATCCCACCAGCATTACAGTTCGTTGCAACTCGTCTATTAGAAACAGAGCTACGTGTAGCTACTGCTGATAACGACATCAACGCACTTAAATCAAATGGTGCGATTCCTGAAGGTTATGCTATCAACCACTTCTTAACAGATACTGATGGCTACTTCTTAACAACCGATGTACCAAATGGTATGAAGCACTTTACTCGTGCACCATTAACTACATCAATGGACGGCGACTTCGACACAGGTAACGTACGTTACAAAGCTCGTGAGCGTTATTCATTTGGTTGGTCAGACCCCCTCGGTATGTGGGGCTCACAAGGTGCTTAGTTTCTCATAGTTCTAAGTACTTTTCCTCGGAAAAGCCCAGTTCCTCTCGCTGGGCTTTTTCACTTTTATTACCTCAAACTCATACATTTCATTAGATACTTAAATACTATTCTTTGTTACTATACGCCTATCAGCAATGCTGAAATTTAAATTTAAGGAGAAACATTATGTGGACTAAACCAGCTGCTACAGAAATGAGATTTGGCTTTGAAGTAACTATGTACGTTATGAACAAGTAATTATTATTGTATTAAATTAAGGGGCTGCGGCCCCTTTTTTGTTGTATAATTGCATGAAATAGCGTATGATTTTATTTATCTGGGAACATCCAGCTTATCAGACTGCCCCAGCAGACGCATACACGACGGATAAGCTTAACTTTGTATGGAGAAATCAAAATGTCAAGTACAACCTTTTCAGGTCCAGTCACATCCACAAATGGCTTTAATGGACCAGTCGTAGTAGATAATACAACTCTTAACACAGGCGCTGCAGTTACAACAACACTTACTCGTGCTCAATCAGGTACTCTTTTTACTGTTGATGGTACAGGTGATATTGTTGTTAATATGCCAGCTCTAAGCACAGATAACCCAGGTACAACCTATGAATTCTTTGTTACTACAGCAGTAGGTGCTGGTACAACAGTAACATTTGTATTACCAGGTTCAGCAGTATCTAATTTCTACGGTGCTTTATCTCTTATGGGTGGCACAGCTGCTAACCCAGCAAGTGACGTTGCAGGCGATACATTAACTTTAGTAAACTCAACAGCAGTTAATGCAAGAGTTAAATTAACATGTGTTACTGATGATGGTACTAACTCTACATGGAAAGCTGAAACACTTTCTACACCAATCGCAACTATTGCTTAATTAGGAGGCTAACATGGCACAACAAACCGATGTAAAAGCCGCCACGCAAACTGGGGCAACAGGTACTCCTGTAGGACATCGTGCCAGAGTGAAGAGTATTCATTATCGTTCAACTGGTACCGCAGGTACTATCGTTCTAAAAGACGGTGGTTCTGGTGGTGCAACTAAGTTAACAGTGAATACTCCAGCCGTGGTAAGTAGTAACGATGTATTTATTCCAGGTGAGGGAATATTGTTTGAAACTGATGTCTACTGCACATTAAGCAATGCAGATGCAGTCACAATATTCTACGGTTAATCATGGAAGAAGAGCCTGACAAGTCTTTGGAAAAAGAAAGTGAAAAATGCGAAGAAAAGCGTGAAGAACTAAAAAGACTGTGGGAAGCTCTAGGAGATTGCGTATAAATGGCAACGACTAAGAAAAAGGGAATGGGGATTAAAACTTCTGTAAAGTCGGGTAACTTTCGCCCGACTAAGCAGGGTGCAGGTATGACGAAGAAAGGTGTCGCAGCCTATCGTAAAGCCAATCCCGGTTCTAAATTACAAACTGCTGTTACAGGAAATCCAAAAAAAGGCTCTAAAGACGCTAAACGTCGTAAGTCGTTTTGTGCACGTTCTGCAGGTCAAATGCGAGATTTTCCAAAAGCAGCTAAAGACCCTAACTCAAGATTACGTCAAGCGCGTAGAAGGTGGAAATGTTAAAATGGAAGAAGTTAAAGAAACTGTAGCAGTGCATTCAGCCGAGATACAACATATGAAAAAAGATATAGACCACATTATGACGAAAGTCGATAAAATGGATAAATCCATTGATGAAATCAAAAGCACACTTGACGAGTTCAAAGGTGGTAAAAAAGTAGCTATGTGGCTGATTGGTGGTCTTGGTGCGGTAGTTGCTTTTTTCATAGGTCATTGGATGGATAAATAATATGTTTAAATTTTTAAAAGAACTCTTTGTAGGCAAACCAGAAGTAGCTGTTCAAACTGAAGAAGAACCTGTAAAACCTGTGCAAGGCAAAAAGTTTGATGCTAAGAAACACAGAGAATACATTAAAGCTTTAGAAAGAGAACGCGATGCCAGCAAAAAGTAAAAAGCAAGAAAAGTTTATGCAGGCGGTAGCACATAATAAAAAGTTTGCAAAGAAAGTAGGCGTACCACAAAAGGTAGGCAAAGAATTTACTAAAACTAAAAAGTATAGGAGAAAATAAATGAAAAAATATAGAGGTGGAGGTATGCCTTCAATGAAAGAACTTGAAGATACAGCTGCTGAAATAGGTAGACGTGATATGTCAGCAAGGAGAAAATTAAGAGAACCTATGGCTAGAGGGAGGGGCGGTGAAGATATAGGAGCAGGAAGAGCAGCTTTACGTGGAATAAGAGATACGGTGGCAAGTCCAGGAGAAGCTATGGCTAGAGCATCTAAAGAAGTTGCAAGGGGTATGCTGCGCACTGAGGACATGGCTCTGAAGAAATTAAAAGAAATGTATGGTGAAGATGGACTTATACAAATGTATAATAGAAACCCAAAAATGTTTTCAGACCAAATGAATAATATGAGTAATAAAATAAAGAAAGACCTAACCGGTATGAAAAAAGGTGGAGCAGTTAAAAAGGGTTATCATAAAATGCCTGATGGTAAGATTATGAAAAACTCTGCCCACAAGAAAACAGCGAAATGCACTCGCGGTGACGGTTGTGCTAAAAAAGGTAAAACTAAAGGAAGGATGGTTTAATTATGGGAACAAAAGAAGACCAAATCATGGATGCTAAAACAGAAAAAGCTGCCAAAGATGTTAAGAAAAGAGAAACAGAAGAAAATAAAGGTTTTAGAGAAAAGTTAATTGAAAAAATTACGCCTTCCTTTTTGAAAAAGCAAAAAGAAAAAAATAAAGCTTTGAAAGATGTAGAAAAAGGCATGAAATGTGGTGGGAAAGTTCATAAAATGAAAAAAGGCGGCAGTGTTAAAAAATGTAAACGTGATGGCATTGCTGTTCGTGGTAAAACTAGAGCTGGGAGATAATTATGGGATTTGGAAAAGCAGTAGAAAATGGGGTTCTTGCAAAAGTTATTGCTAAAGTAGCAGAGCAAGCACCTAATTCAACTTTAGGTAAAAATTATTTATTACAAAATTCTGTTGCTAAAAAGAAAGAAGATGAAAAAAAGAAAATGGCCTACGGTGGGAAAGTTCATAAAATGAAAAAAGGCGGCAGTGTTAAAAAATGTAAACGTGATGGCATTGCTGTTCGTGGTAAAACTAGAGCTGGGAGATAATTATGGCATCAACAAAAGAAATATTTGATAGGCTAAATAAACAAAAAGAAGGTAATTACGGCACTCGTAAATCCGGTGAAGATTTAAAAAATAAACCAGATTTTACTAAAACAAATGTTAAGTCTGATAAAAAAACAGAAACTAAAAAGACAGAAACTAAAAAGACAGAAACGAAAAAAGCCGAGACTAAATCTACAACTTCTTTTGGTAAAGCCTTTGCCGATGCAAGAAAAGCAGGAAAGAAAACATTTATGTGGAATGGTAAATCTTACCACACTCGACGTGCTGACGATAAACCTGCTACAAAACCTAGTAATCTAAGTACACCTAATAAATCAAATGCGCCTAATCCGTTCACAAAACAAAATAAGCCCGCGTTTGTAAGAGAACAAGAATTAAAGACTGAGACAAAATCAGCTCCTGTAGATAAGAAAGATTCGCCTAAACCTAAATCAATGTTAGATAAAGCAAAAGATGCAGTTGGTATGAATCGTTCTGCTACAGAAAAAGAACAGATGGGTCGTGATTTACAAAGGAATGCCCAGAAATCTATGGGTTTCAAACACGGCGGTAAAGTTCGGGGCGACGGTTGTGCTAAAAAAGGTAGAACTAAAGGACGCTTTGTATGATGGCATGTCGTGGCATGGGTAAAATTAAAAAGCCCGTTGCTCTTAAAAAAGGCGGCTCAGTTAAAGATGCTTGCTACAAAAAAGTAAAAGCTCAGTATAAGGTATTTCCTAGCGCTTATGCTTCAGGAGCTATTGCTAAGTGTAGAAAAAACAGAGGAAAATAATGGCAGTTCGCAAGACAGCTAAAGGCGCTGCACTTAAACGCTGGTTCAAAGAAGAATGGAAAGATGTAAGAACCGGCAAAGCCTGTGGTCGTAGTAAAGGAGAATCACGCGGTACTCCATATTGCAGACCTAGCAAACGTGTGTCAAGCAAGACTCCTAAAACATCAGGAGAGATGACCACCGCAGAAAAACGCTCGCGAATAGCGCAAAAGAAAAGCTTAGGGCAACCTGCAGGTAAACCTCGTAGAGTTGCGTCTCTTAAACGAAAAAAGAAATAGGAGATAATTATGGAATGGAATTGGGAACACTGGGCAGCGTTAGTTGTCTGGACATGGGTTTGGGAAAAATGGGTTTCTCATCACTGGCATGACGTATGGGCATGGATGACAAGCTGGTGGCACTAATTAAATAGTTTCAATGAACAAGAAAGATTTTATAACTTATTTAATTATTGTTTTTATTACAGCAGTGCTTTGGTATGCTGTAGAAACAAGAGCAAACGTTTTTTTAAAAAACGAACCTATATACATAACAGGTGATTCATGTGGTGGAAGAATGTATACAGACTGGCCCTGCATGAATCATGCTGGTTGTATAAAATTAGGATAATAATATGGCAACTTCAGGAACAACAACATTTAATCCAGATTTAAATGAACTCGTAGAAGAAGCATTTGAAAGATGTGGTGCTGAACTTAGAACTGGATATGACTTAAGAACTGCAAGACGCAGTTTAAATTTGCTTACAGCAGAGTGGGCAAACAGAGGCGTTAATCTTTGGACAATCGAAGAAGGCACAGTTAGTTTAGTCTCGGGTACTGCAACTTATAATCTACCTACTGACACCATTGATATTATTGAACAAGTTATTAGGACAGGTTCAGGTACTACTCAAAACGATATTAATATTAATCGAATCTCAGCTCCTACATGGGGATTAATTCCAAATAAAAATAGCACAGGCAAACCAATACAGGTGTGGGTAAACAGACAAGTAACTCAACCTACTATTAATGTATGGCCTGTACCTGATACAAACAATTACACGTTTGTGTATTGGAAACTAAAAAGATTAGATGATGCAGGTAACGGTGTTAATACGCAAGAAATACCGTTTAGGTTTTTACCATGTTTAGTTGCGGGGTTAGCATATTATTTAAGTTTAAAAATACCAAATGCAGGTGATAGAATACAATTTTTAAAACAAGAATATGAAGAAGCATGGTTACTTGCTTCTACTGAAGATAGAGAAAAAGCTGATTTAAGAATTGCACCTAGGTATCAGCATATATAGGGGTAAACATGGGTAGACGATATACCTCTGGCAAACACTCAATCGCAGATTGTGATAGATGTGGGTTTCAATATAAATTAAAAGAGTTAAAGTCTTTATATGTTAGAACGACAGATACTCACATAAAAGTTTGTAAGAATTGTTGGGAACCAGACCACCCACAAAATATGCAGGGTATGTATCCTGTTGATGACCCGCAAGCAGTACGAGACCCAAGACCTGATAATAGTTTAGGTGTTGCAGGAGCTGAAAGCAGTCGTGGCATACAGTGGGGTTGGGACCCAGTAGGACTTAATAACCCATTAAACCTAGAAGGTTTAGAAAATGATTTAGAAGGACAGGGACAGGTAGGAACTGTTACAGTAACAACCACTTAGGAGTATAATATGAACAAAGATAGAAAATGTTGTAAACCGAGCTACAAGCAGCCTCAACCAGGACCAGCAGTTAATTCAAATGGCTATCCTGAAAAAGATGTCAAAACATCTGGTGTTAAAATCAGAGGTACAGGCGCTGCTACAAAAGGTACAATGGCTCGTGGCCCTATGGCATAAGGATAAACAATGGCAAGTTTAAATTACACGCAGTTAGTAGCTGAAGTACAAAGCTATACTGAAAATCAGTTTAGTACAGATGATATTAATACGTTTATTAAACAAGCGGAAGAGCGTATTTACAATACTGTTCAATTGCCTGATTTACGTAAAAACTATGTAGGTACAACAACGATAGGTAATAAGTATTTGACGCCTCCATCTGATTGGCTTGCAACTTATAGTTTGGCTGTGGTTAATGCTAGCAATGAATATACCTATCTTTTAAATAAAGATGTTAACTTTATAAGAGAGTCGTTTCCTGATACAGACGCGGCTTTTTATGGACAACCACAATATTATGCAATATTTGATGATAACTCATTTATTCTTGGACCTACTCCGGATGCCAATTATACTGTTGAGCTACATTATTTTTATTATCCTACTTCTATTGTTACTGCTAGTACTACTTGGCTTGGGAATAATTTCAGTAGCGCTTTATTATATGGAACGTTGCTTGAGGCAGCTGCATACATGAAAGAAGATGCTGATGTATTACAAAACTATACGCAAAGATATACAGAAGCCTTATCAATGCTTAAACAATTAGGCGATGGTAAAAATAGACGTGATGCTTACCGAAGTGGTCAAGCACGCTATGATGTTCAATAAGGAAAACTATGGATTTAGGTAATATAAATTTTGATGTACATACAACGCAAGGACGAGGACACACTCCAGAAGAACTTGCTAATTTTGCACTTGATAAAATTATGTATGTTAGCAAGGATGCAAGCCCTTTAATCAAGGACCAAGCAGAAGCTTTTAAGGAACACATTAGAGCCGTTCTAGTGAAGTACTTAAAACAAGCGGTAACATCTGACCGCACAACTTTAGCGAATAGACTGCGTGAAGCAGGACATTCTGATTTAATTAAAATTTTGGAGATTTAAAATGGCAATATCTCAAGCAATGTGTACGTCGTTTAAAGTTGAATTGCTAAGTGGCGGTCACAACTTTAATACAACAAACGTAGCACGCTCTAGTAATACAGCAGATACTTTTAAGATAGCATTGTATACATCATCAGCAACACTTGATGCTACAACCTCTGCATATTCAGTAACTAACGAAGCATCAGGTACAGGATATTCAGCAGGTGGTAATACATTGACTATTGCTCAAGTACCAACTTCTACCTCAACGACTGCATGGTTAGATTTTGGTGATAGCACTTGGTCATCATCTACAATTACTGCAAACGGAGCTTTAATCTATAACAGTACAAATAGTAATACTGCAGTAGCTGTGTTAGCGTTTGGTGGAGACAAGACATCTACTAATGGGGATTTTACAATCATTTTCCCAACAGCAGATTCTTCTAATGCTATTATTAGAATAGCCTAGTTTTAGGAGGCTATTATGGCTCTTGTTCTAAAAGACAGAGTAAAAGAGACAACGACGACTACTGGAACCGGCACTGTCACACTTGCTGGCGCCGTTGCGGACTATCAAGCTTTCTCCGCGATAGGAGATGGTAATACTACTTATTACACTATTTCTTTAACAGGAAGTGATGAATGGGAAGTAGGACTTGGTACTTATACCGCTTCAGGCACTACGCTATCTCGTGATACAGTTCTTGCGTCATCTAATTCAGGTAGTTTAGTTGATTTTTCCGCAGGCACTAAAGATGTGTACTGCGTATACCCTGCTGGGAAATCAGTTTATACAGATGCAAATGGGGATGTGACTGTATCAGGGTTTGTAAATGGAACAGAGCTAGAAGCATCAAATGGTATTATAGTTAAT
>Ga0222715_10001200_pt1 | contig 25200 bp, 43 predicted proteins | sample C33_9DmetaG_FD_165056 | JGI IMG/M metagenome (GOLD analysis project Ga0222715, IMG submission 165056) | Estuarine water microbial communities from San Francisco Bay, California, United States - C33_9D | ecosystem: Environmental > Aquatic > Marine > Unclassified | place: USA: California...
CTTTCTTTCTTTAACATGTTAAAGATACGAACATTATCCTTTGTCTCCAACTTCTCCGGAAACTTTTTTAACATGTTTGCACTTTTTGTGAGCGATAAATCCCCAACAGTTACAGGTTAGGTTGCCCATAGCATTCCTACGAACTACATACTCTTTATCAGAGCTTTCACTCTTGAAGGTCCACTTCTGAGGTTTCTCTTTTGGCTCTTCTGGAGCTTCATAGAAAACATCTGCATAAGTTGTTTCCGGAAGTACTTCAATCCAGTCAGGAGTTAGATACTTCTTTCCATCTACAGGAGAGATAAGTAAGCCATGATAAGGACTTCTGGATTGATATCGAAAGCGACTAACACCTACAAAGGATCCAAAGCCTTGACCTATAGTCAGAGCTCCCTCAGAGTAGACTACCCTACTTCTAAGCTGTCCGTGTTTGTTTAGGTTTGTAAACTTCCAGAGCATATCAGAATCGGCCTAGATGCAAATTAAACTCTCGCTCTTCCTGCTGGTATTGATCTTGAATGCGATTAACCTCTGCCATGATCTTAATCATATCCTGAGGCTCAATTGACCCGTAGGTCTCTTTCTGGCGTTGAGCAAAGTACTCTGCCTTTTGGTAATCACGACGTGCCAAGTGGTAGGCAACTTTTGGAAGGTAACCCTGAGGGTATCGATCTGTCTTATTCATAACCTTTATTTCTTTAACTTGTTAAAGATACGAACTAATCTCTTAGGAGACAACTCTTCCGGAAAGATTATTCAAATGTGTATCGCACTCTATCAGCCCAGGCGTTAGTATACTCCTGCTCCTCCAACATACTTTGAATTACTTCTTCTCTAGTCCGGCCCATTGCTTTGAGCTCCTCATCTGTAAACAGCTTACTAATCTCTTGTGCAGTCATAATCTATCGAACTCGTTTATTCCAGGATGGATTGTAGAGGTTAATCAAGCTATACTCCAGAGGGCGACTAAGGCACATCTCTACTCCGTGCTCTTCGATCGTACTACCCTTCACTGTGTATACATCATACACATCATCAGTTGATGTTATGAAGTTAAATACTTCTTTGTTAGTACCTCCGGAAGATTCAAAACGTCCTTTGTCATAATTATCCAAACGCGTCTTCAACCTTGTAGCAGTATATCCAATATACTTAATCTCTTCTTTCAATACAAAGATGTAGACAATGTCTCGTGTCTGGAATATCTCCTCATCGATCTTGTATACAAGTCTCCGGCTTGGAAGGGATGAACGTCCTCGGCTACCCTCTGGGTTGCTTTTCATTCCTGCTTGGATGGTACCTGAGTGTACTAGTCCGTGCTTGCCGATAATTTGCTGTAAAGGTATCATTCGTCGTTTGAGTTTAAAGATTCAGTATGAGTCCACATTACTTGATTCTGTCCAGCCAAGCTGAAGAAGAACTTATTAGATTCTCCTCCTCGGCGATTCTTAGAGAAGTACATGTAACGTCCTCCTTCTTTGTTGAAGCGGATGTGGAACATTCCAGTAGTCATATGCTTGATACGATTGCTACCGGCAAAGCTTCCATCCTTATTCACTTGCTGGATAACCAGGAATGAAGTATTGTTCTCTCCTTTGTTAAGACCTTTGTTGTGAGTCTCCATGAGGTTTAGCATCCAGTTATCAATCTTCTTCTTAGAAGCGTAACCTGGGGCACCATCAGCAACTACCTCAGTTACTTCAGCCCATGAGTCAATCAACACAACATCAAAGCCTTCCTGAAGGACATTCTCGATAACTTGCTGTGGATTATTGTCAACGTGGTCGCCCAAGAACAAGATAGGCAACTTACCAAACTTAGGGAAGCGCTTAACGTAGCCGTACATGTCGATGGCATTCATCTCTCCGGAGATAAACAAAACCTTCTTACCTTCCTTCTGGAGATCAGAGAGGATGTCAAGCAAGACAGTAGACTTACCTACACCAGGGTCACCGGTAACAACTAGATTGGTTCCAGGCATGATGCCTCCTTCGCTTGAGAATAAGCGATCAACCATTCGACGGGTCTTCATAGGACGAAACAGATCACCATTGAACTGCAAATCATCCATCTGTACTAACAAACTCTTCATAACCTTTATCTTTTTTAACAAGTTAAAGATACGAACAAAAGCCCGTACCTACAACCTTTCCGGAAAAGTTTTTTCTCCTTCGTTTCTTTCTTCTAGCTCTATAAAGGTAGGAGTGCGGGCCATCAACTGAATGGCAGCCCACACATCCAATTCCTCTTTAGACATATTGGAGAGCAAGATCGAAGAGCTGTTGGTTAAGCTTGAGATCTTTCTCGAAGGATTTAATCTTACGCACCTTACGAATCTTAGCACCTTGAAGTGCACCCTGGAAGCCTCCTTGAGTGATAGCTTCTTGAACTCGATTGAAGGTTACCCAGAGGTCACTTCCGGCATCTTCTGCTCGTTGAGTCTCAAGAATGTTCTCAAGTACCTCATCAGAGATCTTAACCTCCTTAGCCTGCTCAGATTCTAGAGCAATACCTTGACGGAGTAGGAATGCTTTGAAAGCGAGATCCTTCTGCTGCTTCTCAGTCAACTCAACACTCTTCATAGTATTGATAACCTCTACCTTCTTAGGTAGCTCCTCAACAGCATTAGTAATCAATTGCTGGAGATCTTCGAATGAGTAACCCATGTGACGGATCTTGAAGCTAGCAAACTCCTCATCGGCGATTACCAATCCATTGCTACATACCAATCGGTACAAGCCCATCATGAACTTAAACGACTGAGTACCGTCGTGAGAGTTAGTTAAGATGATTTGCGGGAAGACATCATCACCTTCGTTGCCTTTGATAATCAAGCTAGGGTTCTGAAACTTAATCATATGCTTAGAAAACATGGAAGTCTTTCCGGCACGTCCTCGACGCTGTGCTGCCTGGACGGGTTGCCATCCCATCGACATTAAGTCTTCAATCACACGGCTCGTAGGAACGTGGACGTACTTGTCAGATACTGGACGGGTTGGTGCATCTAAGAAGGCAAATGGTACTTCCTTCTTTAACTGATCGATAGTCATCACTTGATCAGCCTTACTGTTTGAAATCATCATATCACTCATAACACTTTTAACTTTTAATGATACTTAAATATAGGAACTAAATTTCAGTTAGGCAACTATTCCTTGCTTTTTTGCAGTTAAGTAACTAATTATTTTTCCGGAATCATCTAGGTACTTTCTCTTATGCTTTGGAAGCTTTTCATTTTCTTCCTCTAACTGCTCTTCTAAACTCTTAAAGTTTCGAGGATAAGATGAGTCAGTCCAGATTACAGAATTGTTTTGATTGGTGTAGTATGTAATTGTTACTCCGTCTTTATCCGTCCGGCTAAACAGTTCTCTAGATTGCATCTGTAACTTCTTTTAAAAGCTGGAAGGTATCAATAGCGTCATCGAAACGCTCTGCTTCTTCATAATGCCTTAGACAGTTATCTAATGCTACAGGCCATTCACCTACCGGTAATGCAACCTCAAAGTAGTTATCATCTCCATCAAAGGCTACTTCAAATAAATCAGCAGTCTTTTTCTTAGCCTTAACAGCTACCCTAATACCTTCTGTAATAGCATCAGCAACCTCTAGGTTACGTCCGGAAAAGAAGTTCTCAAAGTCTTCTGGGGTATCGAAGTTAAACTGTTTCATTTCTTATTGTTTAAAGTTTCAATAAATTGCAACGAGTTACTACCTTTGACCTTCTTATTAGTCTTAAAGAGGTATAGAGGACCTTCATATAAATAGGTTCGCATAGGAACGTATGGGTTAGCTCTTTCAGTATACTGTGGTTCAGTAATACGTCTAGGACCATCCCAGCTCCGGAAACGAGGAGCGATAACTCGGTACCATTTCTCATCTGCCATTTGAATCTCTAACACTCCTGCAGTGTTAAAGTCATAAAGTAACTTCTCTAAGTCACCAGTCTTTTCAGCCATAACCTTTATTCTTTTTCTTCTTCGTCGTTAAAGATAGAAAAAATATCTCGGTCTAGCAACTTTTCCCGAAGTTTATCATTTTGTTTATCTTGCTCAAGAAGTTTGTCAGCATGCTTCTTTAAGAGGTATTGCTTATTCTTTTCCTGATCTAATTGAGGACGTTGACGCTTTCGAGGTACTGGTTTCATATCTTAATCCATTTTTGATTACTATCTAATCTAAAAGAACCAATGTGCTCTCTATTCCATTCATTCGGGCCAATTAAAGATAGGAACGGTGCTCCATTATTACCAACATACAGGTGATAGGTTTCTCCTATCACAGGCTCGTATGCAAACTTAGCAGTATAAACTAATTCATTCCATTGAAACTCTTGCACAAGTCTTCTGTACTCCTCTTTGAGTTCCTCAAACTTTGTACTGAGTTGCTTATTAACTTTATTAACGCCTCTCTGCTTCCAGGCATCTATATCTTCTGTCCGGATTGCTGGAGCACTAACGTTACTGCCGTAGGGAAGGAGTCCAGGATTGTCTGCTACGTTGTCTGGTTTCTTCATATCCTGGCAATGAATTCATCTCCTGGGCGTTGGTTCTCATCCTCCCACAGTCCTAACTCTTTCAGATGCTCGATGTGTGCTTGGTCTAATTCCCAATCGTGTTCCTTTACTCCATTCTTCTCTATGAAACTTTCCATCTGTGCTACTTGCTCTTCAGTCATAGGAGCTGCTCCATAAAGGAATGAGCAATTGTAGCATAACATCTCAATGTTATCTAAATTATAATTGTGACGATTTTTATCTTTGAAATTTAATATCAAAGGTACTTTGTTGTCAAATAATCTAGCCTCGTTAAAGCCACAGCGCTTACACTCCTCCTGAATGTATCCTTCAGCGAATAACTTCTGCTTAATCTTTTCAGGCTTGAAATGCTCAACTGGAACGGTACCTTCAACCAGTCCTTGAATGGATGGTTCTTTACCTTTGCCGGAAAGAAACTTTGGTATACCTTTTCCTGATTGATTAAGATGAGAAGCATAGAGAGTTACTCCATCTTCATTCTTATACATCTTAGCATACTCTTTGTAGTGCGGGAATGAGACATGAAGGTATCGAGCGGCAGCCTTATTTGACTTTGTCATTTTGATTGCTCGTTCAATATCCTCTCTGGTGAGAATCTTTCTAGGACGTCCTCTAGTCTTCTCGCTCATCGTAATCATCTGGAAGTACAAAGCCTTCCTCTTCGTCTTCTTCAATAATCTTAGCTGCTCTATTCTTCAAGCTACCTGTGTAGTCTGCTAGCGATGTTGCTGAATAGTCTTGAAGTTCTGGCATCTCATCTAACGGTGATCGCTCTCCAAATTCAATAGCAGTTACGTAACGGTATGTCTCTTCGTCTAAGATCTCAATCTCATTGTAGGTATGATCTCCTTCTCCTAAAGTGAGGATGCGTCCACGCTTAGGGGAAGTATTAGAATGTTCTACACACGTCACTGCTGAAGGCAGAGCCTTAACTCGTAGCGGGTTAATTTCTTCCCCACATACTTTACAAAACCTTTTTTCCATATTTGTTAGTTGAATTTTTGAATAGCATTCCAGACATCTTCTGGAGTCTTAAAGTTAACTTTCTCTTCTTTCTTTCCTACCTGTACGGTTATTGTTCCGTCCCAATCGTCTCCTGCTTCAGGAATATCATTTAGATACATCTGCACTAAAAAGATCTGATGCTTATTGAAAGCCATCCTCATTAGGTTTTCAATTACTCTAAAGAATTTATCTTCATAGGGAGAGGTATCGATTCCGATCTCTCCAATAAGGAAGTCCGTACGATCGTTTATCTCTTTTAAGATAGTAATTGATTCTATGAATAGCTGTTTGTTCACTTGCTCTTCTGCTATAGGCTTTTCTCGTATCCGATACTTTAGTTTCAGATACTTCTTTATCTGTGCTCGTATTAAATCTTTCTCATTCATTTACTGACGCCAAATATACGAAGAAAATCTTTAAGAGGCAACTGTTTTGTTTGAGCAAACTTTTTAGCAGCACTAAGGCGGCTGGTAGCAACGACCGTAGCAATAGCCTCCTGGCTTTTATCTACCCGGCTGTAAAACGAGAACCTTTTCATATGTCTGTGAGTTTTAGGATTGAAGTGCTTGTCTGATAATCTTATCTAAGTATTCAATGTAGATGAAGAATCCAATGATGCTTCTATCTTTTAGGTTACGATCTCTTTCTACTCTCATGCCAAGATGTCCTAATCCGGCATCAAGCTTCTCACCCAGAGCCATAGCAATGTCATTCTGCTCTGTAGGAGAGATGCCTCCAAAGGTAGTAGGAAGGAATTGAACCTTAACGCCTTTCTTATTAGGGTCCTCGTTAACATCTACTCGAAGAACAAACGTATGTCCTTTGTAGTTAACTTTGGTAGCCTCAGCGATAACGCTCTTAACCTCTTGTAATAATTGCTCTTTCATATTGATCTAAATATACGAACTCACTCTTAACTCCCCAACTCGTCCGGAAAGTCTTTATTATAAATAGGAGTTGGTTTTTTCTTTTTGTTAGTTTTGATTGGCTTATAATGCTCAACCTCATCTTCGTACTTGTCCAAATCCTGGAGATGAACTTTACCCATGTTATAAATTAATTAATTGATCTTGGTATTCAGTCAGACGTTCAACAGCAAGCTCGATATTACCTAGCTTAAATTTACCTATGGCCTGATTTTCTTTTAGGATGTCTGGAAGCATTTGAATGTATTGGAAGTCCTGTGCACCGAATGTCTTACCATCGATACGTACAGTAGTATCCGCTCCAGCTTTATCTACAATTCTTTCTCTCAAATCGTAAGCAGTGTTTGGTTGCTCTTGTTGAATATAACTATCAATCTTTTCCTGTAACAGGTCAACATAAATTGTATCACACCAAGGCTCTAATACTCTTAGTAATGCTTCAGTAGCATTGAATACTCTAATAGCTATATTGTATTTAGGAGGTACGATTGGCTTCATTAACGCATCATGCCTAACAAAGTGACCCCATTTACGAATAAAGTTACGAGTGCTTCTTTCATTCTGTGCTAACCATTCTGGACTATCTTCATAGATGTTCTTAGCCTTATCAACTGTATTACGTCTGCTACCTCTACAGGTCATATGGTAAACACAACCGTGCCAGGTCTGTACAAAGCTTACTCCGTCTAACATAAAACGGTTGAAGATGTCTGAGTCTTCTTTTGACTGAGGAGCATATAACGGATCATGTCCTCCGATCTTCTGGAAGTCTTCTCTATAGAATGCCCAAGGAGCAAAGATACCTTCTGTTATATCCTGATTAGGTACTCGGCTGTTAATAAATGCTAACAGAGCTTCTTCTTTAAACTCTTCTGGCTCTACTCCAAAGTCTCTTAGAATCTTCTCAGGTCCATCTGGATGTAGAGGAGGTTCAATCCTAGTAAGAGAAACAATTGTACGAGGTTTAATCTCTTGCTCAATAGCATCTAATGCTCCTGGGCATAGATACATATCGGCATGATAGATCATAGCGATGTCGTTGGTAGCTACCTCGTTAATCAAACGGTCATACAAAATAGTATGTCCCAATCTCTTTCCAGTATCATTTAAGATAGCTTTGAAGTGAGGATCTTTCTCCATCATCTCCTGACACCACTCCCAGGTACCGTCTGTTGATGCATCATCTGCTACACAGACCTCTACCTCATGACCTTCCTGATTCTTTCTAATGGCGTCGTAAGACCATTTAAGGTACTTAAGATTATTTCTGGACGGCTGTATAAGACTTATTTTCATCCTTCTATTCTTTCAAATGTATCTAGAGTGAGATCATATCCTTCTATCTCTCTCCAATTAGCTTTAGGTTTAAATGCTGCTATAGTCTGAGGAGTATCATCTACCTTCTCAATTAAGTCATAGTAGTCCTGTACACACCAGTAAGGTGAACGTTCACACCAATCGTGAATAACCAACACTCCGTCCTCTTTTAGGTACTCCAGAGCTTTGTATGCACAGAGCCTTCTTGCTCGTCCGTCTACTAGTACTAAATCAAATTGTTCCTTTGGCAGCTCAATTGCATCAATATACTCTGCATAGTCTTCGTATGTAGATTGATGGTAGAATGTAGAGCTAGGTTCACCTGACTTATAGTATAATGTAGCGTTATCAACACCTTCCAGCATCTCAGTTACTTTATCGTACCAGCCTTGATTATTCTCTACTGAGTATATTCTTTTAACGAGTTGTGCGAAGTGCTGAGTGCTTCCTCCTGAACCCCATTCAAACATTATTGAGTCTGGTGTAAGGTGTTTTTCTATTACAGCTCTCTCTTTATCATGCATCCATGCTCCATTCATGATAGGTATTCTTTTTTGAAGTTATCTTCTGTGTAGTACTGTTGGTAGGCTTCTCTGGCTTGTTTGCTACATAAGTTACGAAACTCTTCATCGTTATGCAACTGTTGCAATAACTCTCTTGCTGTAGCTAAGTCTCCATCCTTGACAGTTAACTCTGAATGGAGTATGCGTTGGGTGTCTAAGCCTTCATACCCTATGCAAGGGATGCCTAAGTAGGCACAGTTAAGTGCAAAGGTTCCAGCAGCATGAGTCCTCATCATATGAATGCCAATCCTTCTTTTACTTAGTTCAGTTATCCATTGGTTCCATTCTAGGTAAGGTAGTTGAGTGATACCTAGCTGCTCTTCTCCTTCTTGACGTCTGCCCATCTGTGGAGAGTATATCTCATCTGTGATACTTCTAGCTAGCATAAAGGAGTCAAAACCTCCGTACCAGCTCTTAAAGTTACCGCCTATCATTACTCCGGTTCTTTCTTCTGCAGGAGTAATATCGCCGATAGGATCTTCTATCATCAACGAACGTAATACTCTTACATCAGGATGATTGGTTAAACCTTTGTAGTAATCTTTATCGACTTCATTATGTACAAAGATGATGTCTGCAGCCATTAGGTTATTGAAGTAGTGTACCTGGTTTGCTAGAGGATAGTCCTGAAAGTACCAGAAGGGTCCTTCTTGCATAATACCTACTTGCTTACATTTAGCTTTCAATCCTTCTACATTAACCCAGTCAGGATGGTTCTTAGAATTGATAACAATTCCTAGATCATATTCCTGCTCAGGTAACTGCTTGAGGTTGTAATGATCTGCATCCATAGCCACCATCCAGGCAAACTCTGTACGCATGTTTGTATGCGTACGAGGTACCTTTCCAGCAAAGCCCATCTCTGTAAAGAATGCTACTCTCACTTGTTATATACTTCTAGCCAGTGCTCAATCATTTCATCCATCAGAGTCTCGAAAGTGTATTCAGGCTCCCATCCTAGTGAACGAATACGGCTAGAGTCTCCTTTTAGGTACTTAAGCTCTTCCGGACGTAGGAACTTTTGATTCTGTATAACATACTCGTTATAGTCTAGTCCAAGCTTACCAAAGACATACTCACACATCTCTCTAACTGAATGAGTAACTCCTGTAGCCACTACCCAGTCACCTGGTTCGTCTTGTTGCATGATTAAATGCATAGCACGGACATAATCTTTAGAGTGTCCCCAATCACGATAAGCATCCATGTTACCCAACTCTAACTTCTCTTGCAGGCCTAACTTAATACGAACAGCTGCTTTAACTACTTTGTTAGTAACGAAGTTAGAACCTCTACGAGGTGATTCGTGATTGAATAAGATTCCATTTGATGCATGCATCTTATATGCATTGCGGTAGTTGCGTACGATGTTATAGCCAAACACTTTAGTACATCCGTAAGGTGATACAGGAGTCATCTTAGTTGTCTCTCTCTGATAGCCATCCTCATCTACTGAGCTACCAAACATCTCTGATGAGGAAGCTTGATAGAACTTAGCATTAGGACAGTTATTGCGAACTGCTTCTAGTATATTAACTACACCTAAGGCGTTTGTCATAACAGTGAACTGAGGAATCTCAAATGAGATACGAACGTGTGATTGTGCTGCGATATTATAAACCTCATCAGGTTGGATATCTCTCAGAAGCTTCTCTAAGCTGCTCTGATCTAGAAGGTCTCCGTAATAGGTTGTTACCTTTCCTTCAAGGTGGTTGATTCTAGATTCCTGATGTTCAGGAGTAGAGTTACGGCGAATGATGCCGTGCACTTCGTAACCTAAGCTTACTAAGTACTCTGCAAGATAAGAGCCATCTTGTCCGGCAATGCCTGTGATAAAAGCTTTCTTCATAATTACTTTTTAAAAATATCCATTTGTGTTAAATCAGGCCAGTCTGTTACAGCCCACTTACGCGGAGGTGTAGCGATAGCTTCTGGTAGTTTGTCTAATCCTTTCTGAGCTACTTCAGGTGTCATATAGTAATGATAGCCAGCTGTATCGATGTTTTGATCTCTCCAAGGAATGTTTGGTAGACGTCCATCGTAAGACATCTTCTTTATCTGAGTAGCTGCTTCAATATTATCAGTCAACAATACTCCTCCTCTACCTAATGAGAGATGCTTCTGGTATTGAAAGCTAATGCCCATAAACGTTCCTGGGATGTAGCTATTAGGTTCCCATAGTACAGCAGCATCAATGATACTTTCTGACAGGTAGTAATAATCTTTCCACTCTTCATCTTTCCAAAAGAGATCAATCCAGAGCTTATTAGCCAGGAAAGGAATAGATAGATATGTACGTTTAGGTACTACGATATGATCTGCTTGAGTATATCTCAGAGCTAGTTCAATGCCGTGTGTACAACTATCGACAGCAATAGCGTGAGGTGCTCCGAAGAACTCTGCTATCTTATTTTCAAATTGTGTAACTACTTCAAAGCTCATTTTGTAGCTTGTACGTTTAAACTAATTAGTGTTCCGTTCTCTTTATCCATATGAGGGATGTATGCCTGAGAGTGATCATCGAATGATGCATGTTCAGTCTGCTGCCAGTCATACGTCTCTATATTACTAAATGTAAGAACTTTTAATAAGGATTCCAACTCCGTAAAGTCATAAGTTGTCTTATGATAGATGGTCTGGTTGCCCATAGGCATCTTTCCGTAGAGAGGTCCTAAGAACTTTGAGAGAGGATATCCTTGCTCAATATACAACTTAGCCATAGCTTGAAAGTCAGGTACAGCTAATCTAATAATACCTCCTGGTCTTAGTTTGCTATGCCATTTAGTTAGAACTTCTTTAGCTTGATCTCTATCAAAGTATTCCAGTACGTGACTGGCATAGATAAGGTCCACAGAATTATCTTCGTAAGGAAGATTAATAATGTCTTTAGAGTCTAGATGAGGATAATCACCTCCGTCGATATGAACCCACTCAGGTCCAAAGTCTCTCCAGCCGCAGCCTAGATTTAATTTAATCATAACTTGTTAAGTTTTATAATAAATTGTCTACTTTGTACTATTGCACTTTCGATTTGGTCTGTGTACTTATTTACAAACTCTTCCACAGCTTTATGAATATCGTTACCGTTATCAAAGTCATCACCTGTTATAAATCCTTTTGGTTTAATTAATTCATAACTGATAATTAGATCTTGAAGTACAGCTTCATAGCTATGGTCACCATCAATGTACGTCCAATCTAATGTACCGGCTTGAATATAGTTTAATAGGTTTGCTCCTACATCTCTTATGACATGTACATTAGGATTATCAGCAAACATATCTACTACGTTACCGTAAATGTTATCCATGTCTTGCTGAGATGTTGCTTGAGTACCTCCGTACCATCTATCTGGATGTTGAGGAGTAAACAGCCAAGGGTCGCACAAATACAATGCTGCTGGTGATATTCTATCGGCAATTACTTTAGAGTACTCTCCTTTCCATACTCCTATCTCTACTCCTCTGCTTTGAGCAGGAAAGTTATTTAGTACAAAACTTTTATCTACCATCGAATCTTTTCTTTAAAGATTTAAAATCTATTTTATCGATGTGCATTCTGTGCTCATCATTCCAATTGTACATTAGGTTCTTTAAAGGAGTGTAGATGATTACTCCTCTGTTAAAGTAACTAGCCATAATAGAGAAGCTACTCTGTCCTGTCACAAGTATATCTGCTGCACTCATATGATGAAGTGCTTCTAAATCTGAACCTCCTAATTGTAAGGTTACATTCTCTCTCATAAGAACTTTAAAGTCTTCTGGATGTCCTTCTGAGAAGATATGAATGTCTAAAGAGCTCAGCTCTGAGTTGACCTTATCTATAATGTCTGCATAGTAGTTTAGATCTAACCAGCGATCAGGATTCTTACTAGCATTAATATCTCCTCTACGTATATGAATAGCAACAGATACTTTATCTCTACTATACTTAAGTTCAATACCTCTATCCAACGACCAGTAAGCTTGTTGAAGCTCCTCTACAACTTGAGAGTAGTACTGTGTTAATAGCCCTGGGAATGGATTATGTCCTAATCGGAATAATGTACCATCGGGACTATTCTCAATCACAGTCTCTAACGAAGTAATACTGTTAGTGTATAGGGCATGGTCTAATTCATCGTTATGACAGAACTCAGGAGTACCTACGTTAATAATCAATGTAGGTGTTACTTGAGTGATGTTACGGTAGGCAGTATGCAGGTTTAGAAAAGCTTCATACCTTTCAGCATCTCCTGTGAAAGGACTGTAGATGTATTCGAGATCAAATAACTTACTTAAGTACAATCCAGTAATCCAATTATGGAACTTATGGCCTGAGCTGCTACGTCCTATATCAGGGTCTGTAAAGTCTATAGGAGCTGATTGTATATACCTCATAACGTCTTACCTGTATGAATGACTCTGTGGATAGTATCCCAGATATTATATTTGTTTAGTATTAGGTCCTTAGCTTCAAACAAAGCAGAGTAGTTTAGCTCTTCTACTGGAATGCTTATAATATCTTTAACTTGAGCTACTACATCTTTATTTAAGTCAATAGTAAAGTAACTACCTTCAGGAAAGAACTTATCAATCTGCTTACATCCTACATAGATTGGGAAGGTGTTACAGAGGATAGGATCGCAGAACTTCTCAGAGAAATATAAATCTGTCTGTCCATTCTCAATTGCTAAGTTAAAGCGATAGTTTAACAGTCCGTTAGATTTATCTCTAGGAGGAAGCTCTCCTAAATACTTCTGACCAGTATAACGTTTAGTCTTTCCGTAGATGTGTAGATCGATATCTGAACTATGTAACTTATCAATTGCTTCTACTCTTCTGGTATGTCCGATTACTCCGCTCTTACCTGAGTCAATAATACTAAGTAGGTGTTGCTTATCTGTAGAAGTATTAGCTACTAACTCATCATATGTTTGACTCACCCACCAGGTTTGAGGCATATGGCTATTCCCTTTCTCATGATGAAAGTTATATGCCGCTTGAGGTATGTCATGATAGAAGATGTGTTTAGGCTCTCTTCCAAAGAAGATTAACTTACTAGCATTATACTTTCCATCTGTCTTATCTTGAGCTACTTCATAGTCAGCCTGATTAATATTGTCAACAGCTACTAGGTTCTTCCATACACCGCTACTACCTGGGGTCTGTTTACTGAACAGCTCTGTAAGTTCTTTAGAAGGTAGAAAGTAGTTATGGAAGTATACTCTGTAAGTCTTATCAAAGTCTTGAGTAACAAAGTTGTAAAGTAGATGACCTAACTTAACTTGATCTTTTCTTTGAGTATCAAAATCAATCTCAATACCTTTGAACTGTCCTCTAGTCTTATAGTAGTTACTCTTTAAAGAGCTAATTGCTCTTGTATAGTCACCATCTGTTATCTTATCACTAAACCACTTATCGATCCTAAAAGAGTCTTCTAGTCCTTCAGTACGGTCAACGTATACGACTTTATACTCCTCACCCTCTGGTATGTTTGCCACCCAGTACTTTAGTGTACCGATAAAGCGAGGGTCTTTAATGAAGACAGTTCTACCTTTAAGCTGTGCTAGATAATCTTTAATAAGGTTTGTGAATGACTCATCAATAACTTCTGGTAAGTCTTCATTCTTAAAATAAATCTCAGCATTAGAGTATGTGGAGAGTATTTTATTATTAAGCTGGTTAACAAAGTATGCTTCTTTAATGTCATACTCTCTGGTTAGTCCTTTAGTTGTAGCTAACCTATCGACAATAGTCTCACATCCTATCTCTTCCAGCATAGAGGCTATCAGAGAAGTTCCTGATTTATATAACCCAACAACAAATACTATCATAACCTCTGGTAGACTTTACCCTCTCTAATTCTCTGTTCTGTTTCTTTTTGCTCAGTCGTTCTGAGCTTTCCTTCGTTCTGTAGCTCTTGATCTCGGTTGAGTATATAGAGCACGTCTGGGCATCTGTAGATGTGATCTTTACCTGCCATCTCTACCATCGGTAAACAAAGAGCATGATCCCAAGCTGCAGCAAAGATCTCTCCTGTAGCAGGATCAATTAAATCTTCTCGCTCTATCTTATCCAGCAACCAAAACTTATATGTCTTAAGATGTGAATATGGAAAAGCATATTGACGATGAGTGTTTGCTTTATCTACTTCTGGATGAATATCCATTTCAAGATGTCCTCCTAGCTGTGCTGTAGGCCACATCTGGTATTGTCCGAAGGTCATCCAGACGTCTTTGTTCTGATATACTTCATTGAGGTACTGTAATACAAACGTGCTTGATAGCCAATCATCACCATCTACCTCTACAACTATATCTTCCTCACTAATTAGATTATTACTCTTTAGGTAGTTCACTGCATACATAAATGCCTTACCTTGACTGCCATTGTCTGTATTCTTTAGAATAAGAAAACGATCATCAGCAAAACCTAAATGAGTTAAAGTACTGTAAGTGGTATCTTTTGAATTGTCATCTACATATACAAAGAGAGCATTCTTATATGATTGGAATCGATTCATATGAATGTTCATCCTGATATAAGGTTCTACATTGTAACATGTAGTGATGATAACAAACCTATTGTCCATCTAAGAAGGTTTTATCTAATGCCTGTCCTTCATAAGGACCTGTCTTATATTCGTACACAAGAGTATTATCTTCTAAGATTGTATAAGTATGTCCTCCTTCTAAAGTAAAGGAAGCATCTCCTGGCTGTAGAATAGGTTCAGCAATAATCTGATCATCTGTATCAAAGAATGTACAACGCACACTGCCCTGAATAACAATCCAACTCTCTTGAGCAATAACGTTTCTAGTTCTTTCTTTCCAAATATGCTTATGAGGTCTAAATGTTTTACCTTCTTCCATATTAAGAAGAGCACATTGTATGAAATGATTCTCAGGTACAACCTCTACACGTCCTGGTGTTAGGTCTTCCTTACGAACGATAATATGTAGAAGCTTTTCAGGGTCTACTTTTGAATAGATCTGTTCCATTATAATGTATCGTAATAGTTATTCTGTCTCTCTTGTCTTTCGATTGTCTTAGCATGTCTTAATGCTAGCTCTGTCTCTTCCATTGGTAGGTGAGCGAAGGTACCATGACCTATAATCTTCTCATGTACATTACCCCACCATCTAATTCTAGGATCGTTCTTATAGATGCGCCATTGGTAGTCAGGATAGTTAACCCATCCCTTTTCATTTACCTGCCAGCCCCATTTGCGGATATGTTCCTCTGTTAGACCTTCTACAGTATTAACTCTAGCAACTCTGATTAGGTCTACAGGATTGGCTTCAATGATCTGAGGGATAAGTTTCATCATATACTCTGTAGGCATCTCATCAGCATCTATCTGAAAGATGTAATCACCTGTACAGTATCTATTGAGAGCATTCTTCCATTCAGCAAAGTCATTCTCAAAGTAACCTCTCCAGGTCTGAATGTTAGGATACTTATTAAACTTTATTAGGTAGTCAATAACTTCCTTATCGCCATTCTTCTGATCAAAGAGTACAACTACTTCATCCTGAGGACGTTTATGTTCTTTCAGGAAAGGTACTAACCTTTTTATTTCTTCTAGTTCATTACAAACTGTAATGGCGTAGCTTAACTTCATAACATTTCGTAAAAGCCAATTACCTCTAGAGCGTCCATAAAGTCTCGCTCTTCAAAGTGCTGGACGTTCTTCATATCCATTTTATGAGTCTGGTCTTTAGACATCTTTTTATCACCTTCTGTTAGCGGTACTGCTTTAACAGCAGCCCATTTCCAATCAGTAGCTGATGTTCCGTCTAAGAAGACCATACCTCTGTTAGGTAGAGTGATTGTAGAAGGTACCCAGATATGTCCTTCATCGTCTGTATGCATAAGATCTTTATACAGCTCAGGAGATGTCTCTAGGATGTTCTTAATCGGTTCTGATCCTTCTGTCATTACGGTAGATGTAGTAAAGCCACATCCCATACATAGCCAAGTCTTGACCTCTTCGTTTACTTGCTGTTCATAGCAAGCATTGCTTCCGCATCTCTTACAGGTAGTTAACTGTTCCATTTACTTATTCTTTATTGCTCCTATTTGATATCCATTTAATACCAGCCTGTAGTCTTCACTATACATTGTAAAGAAGCTACGTACACCAAGCTCTGGAGAATGAACTGGGTGTGGCTGTGCTGGGTCTTTCCAGCCGAAGTCGTCAAATATTAATAACCCTCCAGGGTTTAACATCTTATGAGCATAGTACGCATCTACAAAAGTATCATCTGCTCTATGAGATGCATCAATGTAAATGAAGTCGTACTTATTACCTTCCTGATAAAGCTGAGGTAGTTTTAATTGACTGTACTCTCTATGTACTTTTAAATCTATGTCTGTATGTTGAGACATATTATGCATAAAGTTTTCATATATAAAATCACTCTCAGATAGTCGACTAACTGTTCCAGTCATACCAGACTCTTCTAAAGTACCTCCAAAAGTATCTACAACTTCGTAGGTTACATCTTTATCTAAATGCTGCAGTAAAAGATAGACGGTAGCTCTACCTTCGTAGCATCCTACCTCTAAAACATTCTTAACTGTACTCTCTTTTAAGTAGTAATTAAACAGTTCATTCCAATTTGGAATCATTGGATCAAACCATTTCTCTGTAAACTTATACTGTTCGGGGTAGGTAAACATTATTCGATTTTTTGTAGTTTAGGTAGAGATAGTTTAGGTAACTCTAGTTTTACTTCTTGAGCAAACTTAGGTAGGTTAGTTGTAAAGATCTCTTCTAAACGCTCTACCATCTTATCAAAGCTAAAGTTAGTACGAGACTTATATCCTTGACGTTTAGCTTGCTCTGCATATTTCTTATAGTTATCAAACACGTCTTTAAGAGCTAGTCCGGCTTGACTATCATTAGTACTAAACCATTGTGACTCAGCTAAGATCATATTCTTAACTACAGCGCTCTGATGTACGTTTGTTAGCGATCCTCCTACAAGTATGCTGAACTCTGGATCTAAAAAGTCTACATGTCCTGACCAGGCTGAAGCAATAACAGGTTTATTAACTAAGCTAAACTCTAACAGAGGTCTTCCAAAGCCTTCTCCTTTAGTAAAGCTAACCATAGCTTTTACCTTACTGTGGTTGTATAGCTCGTTTATCTCTGAGTCGTCCATCTCACCATGTAGAAGGTAGATGTTAGGAAGAGTGCCCTTAACTGTCTTTCTAATGTCATCTATCTTTCTTAAGATGTTATCTCTATCTAAAATAGAAGCATTAGCTGATTGAGTCTTTAGAATAAGAGCTGGCTGGTTCTTCTTATTCTTAAACACTTCTAGGAAAGCTTTGATCATATAACCAACATTCTTTCTATCTTGTCCGAAGTCTCCTTGTAGCCAATGACCTACAAACAAGAAACAGAATGACTCTTTAATACTGTTTAGATCTAAATTGATCTCCATATTAGCCATCGTACCGGTCTTAAAGTACTTCTCTAGATCAGCTCCTTCAAATAAGACCTCTACAGGCTTCTGCAATTCAATTTGACCTTGTGCCTTACCGTCCTTCTCTATATTAAATTTAGAACGTTCAAATGTTTCCTTTGCGTGATTAGAAGATACTAGATTAAGATTCATTCTATTCAAGCCTTCAATCCAGCTAGGGTCACAGATAGTAGTCTCAATGCCGGCAGTAACACCAATGTTGTAGTCACCTACAGGTTGGAACTCATTAGGTACAGTTACCTGCATCCATACTTGAGGTTTGGCTGTTAGCTGAGGAATAATAAGAGAGGCTAGTTCGCTCTCGCTATGATCATTTAAGTAACCAAAGCGGGTATTGCCCCAACGTTGAGATAGAATCTTAACATCGTACTTTCCTGTCTTAAGAAGAGCTTTGACTAAATCTCTACTTCTTGCTCCATAACCGCTGTACGTATCAATCGGACAGCTTATTACAACTTTAATCTTGCTCATTAATATACCATTGCGTGTTTAACATACTTACTGGGAAGAGTTTCTATTTTGGTTAGATCGTATCTAGTTCTAGGTACGAAAGCTTTAAAAGCTTCTTCCATACATTCAGCTATATTAGCTCCCATAGCCTCAGCTGTCATCTTAGCTTCATTAGAGCGAACCCAATCGTGTCCAGCCATACCTCTACGATCTCTCTCTTCTTTAGATAGTTCATATACTTCTTTAATAGCTTGAGCTACATCTCTAAAGTCACATCTGTCATCATGAATGTAAGGAGTAGGGACTGAACCTACTAATGAGATGTTGGAAGGGAATACAGGCACAGCCCATTCACCATGCTCCTTATACGTACCCATATGGTTAGAAGGTACCTTTGGATTAGGAGTATACCACTCCCCATTCTCATCTACAAACCTCATCTGGTCTTGCATACCTCCGGTAACGTTTGCAATGATCATAGTGCCAGCAGTCATAGCTTCTGTTAAGCTTAAGCCCCATCCTTCGTTAGAAGAGATAAGAGTTGTTACATCAGCCATATTATAAAGCCAGTTCATCTGCTCGGCTGATAACTTACTCTGAGAAAAGAATACATTTACATAGCTTGGGTCACATACAGCTTCCCTAACAGCATATAAGTCTGTACCGTTCTGGTCTACTGCTTGGGTATGCATTACTAAAGCACACTTCTTAGCTTTCTCCGGTCCGATTAAATCACAGAACTGTCTGTAAGACAAAATAACATCACCTGGTGACTTACGTCGAATGTTCCTAGAATTCCAGAAGACAACGAACTCAATATCTTTTCCTTCAAAGATACTATTTCTAAACTCTAAATACTTATCGTAGTTCTTATAGTCTTTATTGATAGGAAAGAAGAAGTCTGTATTAATGCCATGAGGTACATACTTCATTACTTTACCTTTAACCTTCTCATCTAAGACCATCTTATTAATATTAACAGTCTGCTTAGAGATGCCCATTAATAAATCACAACACTCGTAAAAACTTTTATTATAAAGAGGAGTAGGATAGTCATCCCAGATATTCAGATAGAAGAGAGGCACTTCTTGTCTGATTTCACGCTCAATATCATACAGCCAGGTCCAGTATCTAGGATCGGTAAAGTGTAAAATAGCATCAGGCTGCTCTACCTTAATCAGCTCTCTAACAATATCAGCAGTACCATATCCTGATGTAGCATATAGCTTAACGTATCCGTCTTCGATACCTACTTGTTTATTTATATCTGCTGATAGGTCAAATGCTTTCTTATCATCAGGATGGTTCATAGCGCCTCCTAGATTGACCCAATTGTAATGATGAGCTGTCTGAATGACTATCTCTCTTGCCATAGTAGCAATTCCGGAGTGTAACCTAATGTCATCTGATAATAAAAAGATCTTCTTTCGATCATCCTTTTTAATATAACTTAACTTGTCGTTCATTTATTTGATATTAATATCAGTTTGTTTATGTAACTTCTCTCTAAATCTATCATCTGTAAGATAAAGAAAAATTGCTCGGTCGGCAAGCTTTTGGAAAGAAAATTTATGCCTTACGCATTGAATTTTAAACTGCTCAAATAACTCTTGCTCAACCCTTACGCTGGTTAGCTTTTTTTCACTCATAGCCTTTAGTATTATATATGTATATATAAATATACAGAGATCTACTTTACGGCTACATTACATAAAGGATTTTCTTTAAATGGACAGAACATACAATTACTCTTAGAAGGCTGCTTAGGATACTCTCTTTCAAGATAGTTACCGTTATCATCAAAAGCTTCATTAACAAACTTGTTAATGCTTTCGATAGCCTTCTTACGTTTAATCTTTCCTGAGGCAGGTCTATACTGCTGTACTCGTTTGGGTACAAAGTCTCCTCCTTCAAAGATCTTTCGACGTACAATAAAATACTCTACGTCAATATTCTCTACATCAGTATTGAATTGTTGAGCAAAGAACTCTTTATATAAAAGTATCTGAGATATTTTGGTTTCATCTTTCTTCTCATAGTCACTCCATCCTCTAGTAGATGTTTTGATATCTAAGATAAGATACTTCTCAGTAAAACTATTGTAGAAGACTAAATCAATAAAGCCTTTAAATACTACTCCAGGTTTAACCTCCTGAAGGATAGGAGTCTCTACTCCAGCTAGGTAGTTATTCTTTGTACTAAAGTATGTTGCTCTTTTCTTCTTAAGGTAGTTTAGTATCTGCATTCCATCATCGTGGAACTGTTGCAGCTCTTGAGAGGTAGTAAAGTCTTCGTTACCGTTATTATAACGTTCCTTCTTATAAGTCTTCCTCATTCTATCTAAAAGTAATTCAGATAGATCCATTTCATTAGCTGCTTTAACAGTTTGATTGTAGAGTACATCCAGCCACTCCTGTATTGTCTCATGAAGAGCAGTACCGAAGACTGTATGAATGGAAGGCTTGTAAGGTGCTAACTTCTTAGGGTAAGTTAGATACCATTTGTATTGACAAGAGTTATAAAGTAGTAGCTGACTAAATGAGATGTTCTTCTCTGTATCGTAGTCAACCTTTCGTGCTTTGTACTCCTGTATTACTGTAACCTCCTTTGGGAGTTTTTTAGCCATAGTTTATTTTTTCCACAATCCTTTCTCTACCAACTGGCAGATGATTGCGTAGTTGCAGATATCCTGAAAGGTATCTGATAGAGTTTCATTCTGAGCTCCTCTATTGTTGATGATTAGATTCTTCCAGCGATTGATCTTATCGCTCATTCGATACCAAAGCCCTGCAAGAGCAAAAGACCTCTCCTCTTCATTGCTAAGGCTAGTACCAGCAGTAATGTTATGCATACCGTAGTCAAGATGCTTCTTGCTGAATAGCTCCAGTTGCTCTTCCACGATAGCCATATAGCCAGAATAAATGGTAGGGTATTCTTCTTTAAGTATGTCGCTTGCTTTACGACCATAACTAGCTTGTTCTTCACTCATAGTATAATCTTTACTATAAGATAAGAATAATAATTTAAACGAGCAACTTATTCTGCTCTTTCTCCTTTATGTAAATCGATTTTGTCTAGTACCTTCTTGAGGTCAGCGCTCTTAATAATACCTACCATTGAGGCATTCTTTAATGCGCTAAGTAATTGAAGTAGTATGAAAGGTACGATGATTGTTTCTGATAACCAGCTTGTGCCTGCAAAACCTCTTTCTACCATTAGTATAACTGTTAAGAAAGCTATCCATGTTATTGCTCTCTGAAGCACTCTAACGGCCTTTCTAGTTTGAAACCCTTCTCTTTTAATGCCAGCAGCAATACCAAAGAACCCATCGATAAATACTACAGCAACCAACGCTAAGTATTGCTCGGCATTACTCATTGTAAGCTCCATAAAGTAGGAGCACATGAAGGTTAGTGTAGCAGTTATCGACAGGAACAAGGTACTTGCTTTCATAATTATTAAGCTATATCTTTAGACTCGATCAATGTGTAAGTAAACTTACTATGACCTTTAGCTACAGACGCTCTAACAATTTCCATAAATTCTTCGAAGTCGGCAGCTCTTTTGAATACTTGACAGCCCTCTGACCAGTTCTCTACATAAGTAGAGTTAGCGCCAGCCTTGTGAATGTTAATTCCAAACACACCTTCTTGAATAACTTTTTCATCATAATTCATATCTCTGTTAGCATCACGGTATACTTTTACCTTACCGCCTTGCTTAAGAGCTTCATACTTACCTTGGTGCTTACCTAAGAAGTGAGAGTTAATATACTGACCTGGAACTAATCTAGCTACTCCAGCAGCATTGTGGTACTCTTTAACTCCTTTAGTACCTGGGTCGGTTGTGTTCATCCACTCTTTGTAGATCCACTTACCTTCAACCTGATAGGTTAAAGTAATCTTATCATCAAAAGCATTTGTTACTTTAGTACCTGTATCTGAGTTACGTACACCTACAATGTTAAGATGGTAGTCTCCTTCAAACCATTGGTAACCTTTCTCTTTAACTGTAGCTTCGATCTTCTCCTTAGAGTATTTAGCATCAGCAGATGGAGTGTTGTTAGGAGCTTTAACAGCTGCTTTAGGAGCTGCCTCTACTACAATACCCATCTTAGCTAAAGTAGCAGGGCCAACAATGCCGTCAGCTACTAAGCCGTTTTTCTTCTGCCACTCCTTTACTGCAGTCTCGGTCTTAGGACCGAAGTTACCAACCTGCTCTACACCTAAGACCTTCTGAACTTTCTTAACGGTCTCGTTGTTATCGCCTCTTTTAAGTACCATAATTATCCTTCTTCTTCTTCTGATTTATTCTTATTGAAGATTTTCGTTACGCCATCGATACCGAATGAACCAAGTACGATGATTACGAATGAATTGAAGATAGTATCAGAGATAACTAAATCAATTCCCATAATACCAGTAACGATATCAGCTCCAGCAAATAAGGCCATCACTGCGAATGATGCAAAGCCAACGATGTTCTTCTCGTTGTAGCTATTGTCATCTTTAAAGATGTCTGAGAACGCCATAAATTTTCTTTTTATATAATTGAACATAGCGCAACAAATTAAATAAAACTTTAGTGAATACCCTTTGAGATAAATAGGCTCAGTTTAGCACATCACCTCTTATTAAATTAAAACTTAAAAGCCTTTTTTAATTTCTTTCCTGTATCTTTAGCTCCACCTACTACAGCGTTACCAGCATCTTTAGCCCCACCTACTACAGCGTTACCAGCATTGTTTACAGGCTCTGCTACTTTGTCTACTACCTTAGTAGTTTCTTTAGCTACTGTGTTTGCGGTATCTACTACTGCTTCTTGAGCTGGTTTAGTATCTACACTAACTGAAAGGTCTACATCTACTCCAACTAATAGAGCAACTTCACCTTCAACTCCGATAGTTGCAACACCATCATCCATTGTAGCACCACCACCAACTTCAGCACCTACTTGTACTCCAGCTGATACTCCAGCTCCGGCAGATGCTCCATTACCATTTTCATCGTAAGTACTATTAGATGCTCCAACACCAACTGATGCTCCAGCCATTGCTCCTGCATGTCCTTCTGCACCATCGGCTCCTACTTGTCCGCTTGCACCAACATAAGCCTTTGCTTCTGTTCCTGCATGAACTTCGGTTGTGTTAGTTACTCCACCATAAGATACTGAATTAGATGCTCCTACTTCGGTTGATGCTCCTACTTCTGCATGAGCGTCTACATATGCATTTCTACCATCCCAACCAGCTTCAGTTGTTGCTTCAGCGTGAACCTCTGCTTCAGCATGAGCTTCTTGTGAAATGGTTACATCTCCAATTTGGTTTGTATTCTCTACTCCAGCATGAACTTCTGCTCCTGCCTCTACACCAGCACTTACTGATGTGTTTGTTACTTCGGTTCCAGCAGATACTCCTGCGGATGCTCCAGCGTTGTCGTTACCTACGCTTACGTTTGCTTGTTCTGACATAATTTAATTGTTTGTGTTTGATAATGATTCACCATCTTCTTCATCCATCTTTTGCACAAGCATCTTATCCTTGTCAGTGTCCGAGAACCAATAGTCGATTATTTTTCCATAACTACCTATCAATGCTCCTAAGAGGAGTAGTAATAGTTCTTTCCATTCTCCTTTGATTTCAGATTCGGAATGGATTGATAATAAGATTCCCATTGTGATTGTCATAAATGTTAAAAGGATGATTAAAGTCATTAACCATCTTCTGGTCATCATTGAGAGGAGAAGCTTCTGGAAGCCTCTTTCCTCTACTGGGTTGTTATCTGTTTCCATGTTAGTCTAGTGCGTCAATGATTGCTTTCTTAATTGCTATCGAGAATTCTGTCTGTTCAAAAGGAAGATTATCATCCTGTAGCTGTAGTAAGGTAGCTGCTACATTCATCTTAGCTGTACCGGTACCTACATACTCCTTACCGTCCTTAGTTACAGTAACGGTAACAAATGTTTTCTTTTGTTTGAATTCAAAAGGGCCTATTCTAATTCCTTGAGTAGGAGCTTTGATCTCATTTACTACTACATAGACCGGACTACCATCTGGACATAATGGAGCTTGATCTCCTAATACCTCTTCAGTGATCTGTCTTACACCGAATGTAAATTTCTCTTGAGGGATGCCTGCTATTGATGCCATCGACATCACACTAGCTACAAAGTAACATACTATTGGACTCATTGTGTTATTGTTTGTGTGGTTGTTGTTTGTCTATGTTTACCTAAAGATACAATATAAAACCTATTTAAGTTATTAAATGTTCTTACTGCTGATTTAGGATACTTCAAATGGTATGTCAAGCTGTTTGCGTTTACTTCTATATCATCCTTCTCTGATTGAGAGTAGACATAGTTACTATTATACGTATAGTTAAAAAGCTTCCCCCACTTATAAATTTGATATGCTGAAAATACATCTGAGTAAGTTGCAATATCTGAACTATCGGGTTCGTAGAAATTCATTGTGTGGTAATCCCAAGATGCTATTTCATTAGGGAACATTCTAAGATGCATAAGATAGTTCATCTCACTCTCAGTAAATGTGTTTGACATATTAGAAGCATCGATGTTAACTCTGTAACTCCAGTTGCTTGGGTTAGAGAATGATACTGCTCCTGTTGATGTTGTTGTTTTAGTTCCTTGACTCTCCCATCCTTGTACAGGTGCCATTGGAGTATATTCATAAGTTGTTCCTGCTCCATTGAATGATGATAAGTTCCTTCCTGGAGGTGTTGCTGCTAAAGTACCTGTGTGGTTCTCAACTCCTTGAGTAGCTTGTGATGTCCATCCCTGTGATGTGATTGTAGTCCATATCTTATTCGTTCCTTCAAAGAGAACTATCTGATAATCAACCCAAGCATTTCTATTTGAGTACCAAGTTAAATGAGCACTAACTATTAACTGTCTGTTAGGAGCTGTA
>Ga0222715_10001201_pt1 | contig 25191 bp, 19 predicted proteins | sample C33_9DmetaG_FD_165056 | JGI IMG/M metagenome (GOLD analysis project Ga0222715, IMG submission 165056) | Estuarine water microbial communities from San Francisco Bay, California, United States - C33_9D | ecosystem: Environmental > Aquatic > Marine > Unclassified | place: USA: California...
AAGAACTAAATTGACGATGAAGCCAGCATACCCCGAAAGTCTCCATTCCGTGGACAAGCCTGCACGTTGGGCGTCGTTTGTGAGGTACTCAAGTAGGATTGGCAGCAGTCCTTCCCACGCATACAAGAGGCCAAGAAAGGCCAACAACAAACTGCTCATGACACTCAAAACCACGGTTGCACCTGGCTTGGGCAAGCGTAAATCCAATTCCTCAATCCGCTCTTTTACTGCCTGATGTCGGCTACCAGCAATGGCCACGTGACTGACGGCCACGAGACCGACCAATACCACCCCGAGTGTCCCTGCAATTCGCAATTGCAAGAAGAGGAATTCAACGGGAGAAATGACGATGATATCGACGCCATCCGGCAGGCGATCTGCATCGATGAGCCAGGAGATGAATTCACTGGAAAAAGGAAAGGCAATGAGAAAACCAGCCACAAAGAGAGCAACATAGTACTTCAGTGAGCGTTGAATGTTCTCTTTGAGTGAGGCTAAGATTTGTCCCCCCGGAGATTGAGCCAAGCGATGAACGGTGGCTTCAATGGATTCTCCGCTCATGCGTTTACGCCTCTTCGGTTGCTCCTTGGGAGGATGCCCATACATAAGAGGGTGTAGAATCAATCCAACTGCGCCCTTCCTTCTTGAGACGATACAAACGATACACAACGAATCCTGTCATCCAAAGTGAAGGCAGGCTCAAAAACATGGCTTGCCCCATTTTGTCTTCTCCGTAATCGTTGATGATACGTACATCCATCGTCGACTCACCCCCTTCAAGGGAGGGGTAATGCATCACGATGAAATGGTAAATATGTGGTGATGTGATGTTCAATGCAAGGGTCGTTTGCGGTGCAACGGTATAGTGCTGTCCTAAGGATGTCATCATCTCCCAATCAATGGTACCCTGATCCATCGCAGGGATGCTTGATTCAACCATCACCACTACGATTTCGAGTGATGCTACCTCGTTGAGGTTTGAGATATTGCTCAGAACATATTCATCCGGAGAAAACTTCTGTATGATTTCAAAGGTTGAATCATCTTCTCCTAATCGGTATGAAACGCGGTCGTCAATTGTTTCTTCCTGGTAGTTGACGCCCATCATCATCACGGTGAGCAGCATCAGCATGACGATTCCTTCAACAACGATATGGCGACGCATTTTTTCCTTCGTAATCCCCTTGAAGACCGGCCCGTAGTCATTACGAAGACGGGGTTGGAAATGGTGAATGAAGAGGGCTCCGATGCTACCCACCAGCATACCCAGTGGGATATCAATGACCCAATGAATTCCGAGATACAAAATGGTGAATGTAAACAAGATTGTATTGATCAAGATGAAGCGGTGGTAGCGCCAATGACGCCATTCACGCAGTGTTCCTCCTTGTTCACGAACATGAAGATAATTCAGCATCAAAATTCCAAATGGTATCGCCACATGGAGGCTCGGAACTGCATTATCCAAGGGGTCATGGAGTGCATAAAACACGGTATACCATCCGTCTTGATAGAGCAAAGCATCCATACCAGGAATCCACGAAGAGGTCACTTCAACGTTGAAGAAAAGGTAGTATGGAACTGCAATAGCATAGATGAGCAGGTAGTTGAGTGTGACCTTATCAGTCATCTCACGGTCACCCGAATAGGCGAAGTAAACCGTCGTCACATAGATCAAAAAGAGATAAACAAAGAGATAGTGGAAATTAAGAAACTCCGTGAGAACATCGTTTCGGAAGGCATCCTGCACCCATTTGGTGACATTTCCCTCAAGCCCATGAATCCATGATGTCCAGTGGCCTGTTCGCAACTTCATCGGTTCGTTGAGTTTGTCGGTGATGGATTTCCAGCGAATGATGACCACGTAGCCCATCGCGTGGAGGTAATACCGTTTGTTGTGAAATTCTTCGCCCCATTTCCTCCACGGAATACGGTGTTCCGACTGGTGTCGAGTAAAGTACCAGCAGATAATGGGGGTGAGAACCAATATCATGCCCATCATGATATCGTATGGCTCCATGAACTTCCGAGGGCGTCGTGGTTTTATGCCTTAGGTATTCATCAATCAAGATGAGGAGGGTTTCTCATTTCACGCAATGATGGTAAACCTTTGAGAGGTGAGCAGCCCAGCCTCTTCCATGGGTGGTGAGGGAGCGTGGACTCAAGCACCCGAAAATACCCTTGAAAGTCTCAGGCACGCTATCCAGCAATTTGATGGAATTGAATTTGATATTCGTATCACGGCTGATAACCAACTCGTCGTCCATCATGACAGGGACGTATCACTTCCATCATCATACCTTGAGGGTAAACCAATATGGGCGGAAGAATGGACGCTTGAGGAACTCAATGAGGCAGGCTTTCTCGGCTTTGAAGAGATGTTGGACGACCGAATCATCGCCAACCATTGGGCAACACGAGGGAAAATGGGGTGTATTGAGATCAAGCGACCTCATCCGACCGCATCGAGTGGTGGTGGCTACAGAGGAAAAAAACATCACATCGCCCACGTCGCACGTGCCATGCAACTGGCTGAATCCATCTTGGATGAACGGGACATTCCGCACCACAATACCGTTTTTTACGCCTTCCACAAGCACATGCCGGCCTCTGCGGCACAGGCTTCAACTCGCCGCCCTTGGGCTGCACTGATTCCTTACATCCCGCCATTCGGAAACCGCACAACGCAGCGCTTGAAAGCAGTCCCCCAATACATTTCAATGCCGTTCAAACGCTTGGTCAAACGCCACAAGATGGAAGGAAGTTCCATGCTCCCTTGTGCCATTGAGTACTTCAAATCCCCAACAAGTTGGTTGCCTCTTGGCCGAAAGGTCAGCCTTCAGGGAAAAGGCTTGGAGCGATTAACGGCATCACGCCATGGAATGCCGACCTATGTTTGGCCGACACGGCCAGATATTGAACACGCCCTGTTGCGAGCAGGGTTGACCGCCCTGACCGACTACGCAGACCCTGCACTCACATGGCTTCCTTCCAATCAAGCACGATGGGTTCAACCAGCGACACAACCACTTGATGAAGAACAGTGGCAAAGCCTCGAAAAGTGTGAGGTAGAGCATCATCTCGATGTGTTGAGCGAGTTCAAAGATTCAACTCCAACGTGGAGCGAAGCAGATCCATCAAGGCGTCGCAGTTTGATAGAGGCTTGGCGGAAGCGATGGAAGTGGAATGAAAGCACCGAGGAACTGGTGGAGAAGTACTGCGATGCCACGCCTCCGTGGGCAGCACCGCGCATGATTGGGCATCGGGGTTCAGGAAAGACGTCGAGACCGGTGCTTCGACAGCCTCATTCGATGTGACGAAGGCTCTGCTGTTCTGCGTAATACTTTGGACGGTAAATCGGTGTCCCCTTACCGGACCGCATCACCGTTCGTTCATCAACAATTTGAGCACCAATCCCAGCAACTCGCGCCCATCCGAAGAAGGTCGTGTAATAGGTCGGGTCTTTGAAACCAACGTGGTAGAGCAGTGCACCGCTTGCAATGTCAACATTGGCATTGGGATTGGAAATCTTTGGATTCTCTGCCAGCACACGGGGAGCGACCTTGCGCAGCGTTCGAATGATTTTGAAATTCTCATCATCCGGGCATAGTTGCTCTCCCAATGCAAACTGAACGGTAGCACGGGGATCTTCAGCCCGAAGCACTGCATGACCAAATCCAAACACGGGGCGCTTCGCTTCCAATTCACCACGGACGAATGCTTCCACTTCATCAGGGTCACTGGTACCAATACGAAGCACAAACTCCAAACAGGACTGATTTGCTCGTCCGTGAAGTGGTCCAGAGAGGGCATTCATGGCCCCTGCAATGGATGCGTACACCGTCGCATGACCCGATGCAATTGCCTTGCCGGTAAAGGTGGAGAGATTTCCACCGCCATGATCCATATGGAGCACGAGGTAGGTTGCGAGAATGCGCTCCATCAAGTCGTGGTCAACGTCGTCAACATCGAGAGTTCGAACAAATCGCTTGACCATACTCAGCGACAAATCGTCTTCAGGGATTCCTTCATCTCGTCCTTCACGGATACGGAATAACAATCCCATCATTCGGGGCATACGAGCAATCAAATTCATGGTGTCTTCCTTCCAATCACCCGTGGTATCCATCATACCGAGTGTGTGCACTCCTACACTCAACCAGTCCATGGGATGCCCATCCTTTGGCAGAGTGTGGAAGACAGCATCGAGACTGGGTGGAACACGACCACGAGATGCAAGGTCTGCCTTGAAGGCTTCAGATTGTGACTCGTTTGGAAGTTCTTTGTTGAACAGCAGGTAGACGATATCTTCAGGGGGAAAGTGAGCGAGTTCAGCGATAGGGTAGCCGCAATAGTGGACCCCTTCAGTAGGGGTCACAAAGGAAGTTCGACAGGTCCCCACTGGGACGCCACGCAACCCTGTGTTGAGGTGAGAGGAAGTCACTGTGAACAAGTTGTCTTCATCACTCAACATCTTCCCTCCAATGGGCCGACATCCGCTCTTCGTATAAAGTCGGCTCTTCGTTGGAAATATTGGAATTGGGCGGTGTGGCTAACTACACCGCCGCAATCTATCGTTTTCTCTTTCTTGGTTCCGGAGGCCACGTTCGAAAGCCCTTTGTTGAGGTTCGGTCCGAAAAGATGTGAAGCCGGATGGTGTGGCCGTCGATAAGAAGAGCGTCTTCTGCATCAATTCCTGGGCAGGACTGTTTGACCTTGTCCCACGCCCTTTGCGTGGCTAAATTTTCACCCCACCAGGGAAAAGCTCGGCATTGTTGAGGTCGCACCTCATACACGTTGCACTGTTGTTGCTCGTTGAGGTGAATGCATACCTCGTCCTCCTCTCGACTCTTCAAAACAAAGCGACCGTCGTAGGTTTGCCGTGCATCACGTTCAAGCCAGTCTTCAACCTCTAAAGAAGCATGATTTGCGAGACGCTGTGCGTCATCAGGAGAGAGATAGACGATACCACCTGGTTGGTTACAGCAACGACCGCATGCGGGTTGACAGGAAAAGTTGACTCCTTTCATCCACCAGGGTGCTCTCATTCCTCTTCACCCTGCAACACATTCCGTTTACGCAAGCGGGCGAGATGAACAACATTGTATCCTGAAGCCTCGGGTTGAAGCAATTCCGGAGGATTGACATCATCGGGGTTGACATCCCATTCGCCCTCAGGTTCGTATGAGTCGAGTGCTTCTTCGATAGCCTTCACGGGGGTTCTCCTTCGTGCTTTACGGTGCTTCCGTTCAATGACCTCGTCTTCTTCAAAGGGTGGCAAAGGCTCACGTTCCGGGTCAAGTTCAACCAAGCGTTCTTCAAGGATTCTTAGTTCATCAGCGATGGCAATTAATTCCTCAATGTCCGCATCCACGGCGCGTTGGGCAAGCACGACCATCCGTTCCTCAAGGCGATTCATTTCAAGCGAATTGGAAACGACCAAACGACTGGTTTCATTCATTTTTGAGTCAATGACTTCGTCCAGATCCACCAAGACGTCAACGGCACGATTGACATCTGCATGTTCAAGACGTTCATGCCGATTGAGCAAGAACTCCTCCCGTTCGTGCACGTCAAGGACGGACGGTTTGGCCGGAGTGACGCGTTGTATCGATTCACGCACGTTTCGGTCAAATTGAGTTTCAGTGTCGCTACTGAAGGTTGCTTCGTCCCATTCAGGCGGTTGGTAGGTATCCTCTTTCATGGGTTGAATCGAACTGTGCAACTCAATACCGCCTGTGTCAAGCGTGGAGTAAACGTGGTCCATCGCATTGCCAATCAATTGGTGAGCCAAATCTTCCACTCGCTGGTGCTCATCAAGCAGGGAATCTTGACGGGGACTTGGACCCTCCGTTTCCGCCAGAAGATGGGCGATGTCATCACCGTCGAGAAGGACTCCACCGCTGTCAAAAGCAATGGATACTTGTTCCAAACGCATGTCAAGAGGCCGATATCCCATGGGTTGCATCTGAACGAGGCGAGCGAGATGAACATCGCCCAAGAGAAGATTTCGTTGCGAACATCGCCACTGGCCAAACGCCATGAGGGTTGAAGAACTTGGGGGGTGCAATGAAGCGATGGCTGGTGTTCTGAGAACTTCCTTCAACCTTGAGGGGGGCATGGCTGCAGGTGAGATGCGCCCTCCAGCAACCACCTGAAGTCCCATGTTGATGGCTTGGTCGAGAAGGATCCCCAATTGATGACTCCAGCCTTCGTGGGATGCAAAATCATGCACGTCATCAACGATGATTGCAACTGCAGAGGCAAGGCTTTCTTGCCACTCCGGTTCCAAAGCGTCAACTGAAAGGAGGTCCGCTGCACTGACTATGAGTACATGGCCTTCTTGACGACGGAGGAGAGCTTGTCCTGTAGCATGAAGGAGGTGGGAGCACCCTGCGCCTTCCGTGGCCTGAATATACACGGGGTTGAGCGCACGGGCTGGAAGGTCAATGGCACGCTCACACAATTGGGTCGCTTTGAAATTCTCCTCGCCAACAAACCACTGCTTGAAAGTCAGACGCTCGGACCACGTTATTGCTGAGGGCCAACCTGCTGTCAAACCCAACACTTTGGTGGAGTGAAAGGGACTTTCAGTGGATGGGGGTGAAAGCATCTCATCAAGTTCGTTGGACACACGTCCACGGTGTTCGTTGAGGATGTTGCTCCAAACTGGCTCCCCATCACGCTCAACACCCACGAATGCATCATCATCCGTGTTGAGGTCTTCGAGTTCATCTGCTGATTGAAGACGTTCCTGCAGAAGTTTCAACCGATGGGCAACATGACTTGCGTACCCCGTATCGCTGTCAAAGATACTTGCTGGTTTACCAACATCTGGACCGAGGACTCTGTCTGCGATGAGGTCGTAGGTCGGGCGTTGGGGCACACCGACCCGTTGAAACAGTGAAACTTGCGTTTTGGAAACCGTTGTTCTCCCCAGGAGTGTGTTCAATTTTGATTGCGCTTTGACCTCTGCTGCCTTCGGCTGAACCTCGATTGTGGAGGTATTCCCACTTTGTTTCGCATGCATTGAATCCCGCAATTTTTCTTTGGCTTGCTCGAGGGCGGAGCGTAACTTCGTCTCTCGCCCGGTCATTAGGAACCACCTTTGTAACGTTCAAGTGCCTCACCCTTCTCGTTGTAAAGAGCGGTTGATTCCAGACCTTCTTCTTCATCAAAGGTGGTCCAACGCTGGTAAATCTCCTCCATTGTTGGCTTGGATTGGGCACATTGCGCAGCCTCCCGTGCTTTGTCATTGGGCAACTCGGGAATTGCAATTGCTGTACTTGAAAGAGGCTCAACGCTTTCATTGCCTGCGATAAGGGGCAGTTTCTTGGGATTCACGACAGGTGGTAATTTGCCTGTATCGATCTTGGTTGAGGCGACTGCATTGGCCTCAAGTGAGCTTCGTTGAAGCGGAGATGATTTGCGACTTTGCCGGTCTGTGGCACGCTCTTGACGCTGCGTGAAACCGTCCATGTTCTCCTGGCGGAATTCAGGCGAAGGCCGACGAGATGCAGGCCAGTCTGGCAGAGCGGCTCCGGATTGGGCTACCGCTTTGCTTCGCAGAGCCTCAAGTCCCGGGTCAATCGCCGGGAGTGATGGTGGAGCACTCCGACGCGGCATGCGTTGAGGGGTGCGCAACTTCGGGACTGTGGGCACTACTGCCTCTTGTTTCACCTTGCTCTTTTGAATTGAGGGAAGAGGCTGCGGGTCAACCTCGGGCGCATCGTTCAAAACTTCGCTGATGAAACGACCTTCGTTGAATGAAGCCGGAATGTTGGGCCGCCAAGTGCTTGGCTGAGAGGGAGATGCGCGTACTTCATCCTGTAGGCCCGCTGACTGTTCAGCCGGTTGTTCAGGCCATTGTTCAACCAGAGCCCCAAGGGCCTGAGTTGCTTCCATGCGATCCTGTTCGTTCACCTCGACGCTGCCACCTTCAAAGGATGCAACGGAAGTATGACTCAAGCCAGTATCGTGTTGTTGATGCTGGAGTTGGGCTTCAATCCAGCGCTCTTCGTCCTCATCTGCAGGGAGGAGAGCGGGATGCTCCCAAAGGTCATCGGGTTGTTCGAGCCAAGCATCAAGATCCGATTGCTCGAGAACCGTACATTCTCCCAAGAGCCCGTGTTGAACGGGTGTATCGAAGAGGTTCAAGTCCGTCGTGCACAGCATCACGTGGTCTTCCATACGAATCAAATCAACGAGGCTGCGGAAAAAATTCAGCATCTCGTTGTCACCCATAGCATTGCCAAGGCGGTCTAAGCCATCAAGAAGCACGAGCGAGCGCTCACTGCTCCAGAGAAAGTTGTGGACGGACTTTTTCATATCATCCACATTGCTGAGAAGCGTATATCCGTTATTGGACGACAGCAGATCGAAACAGTGTGGTTCAGGGAGTTGCTTTGTGATTTCAGTCATGGCATGCGGGAGGGCGAACATCCCCATGATCGGTAGACCAAGTTGTGCCGTTTCCGTCGCAAGGTGAATCATTGGATGGGGGTCGGGTGAGTCAAGCAAGTAGACCGAGCCAGGAAGAAGTTGGGGGCCAGTGGCCGATGATTCTTGACGAGGGGGCCGCTGGGCGAATTCACTCTCGAGGGCCATTGACTCAATATCTTCGGGGCGAAGCGCCCTCCGCCAGGATGAGGACGGAAGGCGAACAGAGGACCACCATTCCTCACCCGAGTGCCCTTCTTTCAGATGTTCAAGGTGCAGAACGCTTTCGGGGAACGTCTCCATTGTTGCCCGTAAATCGCTCATTGACAATTCGTGGAGCAAGACATCGGTCATGACCTCCATGGCGTCATGTTCGATAGCAACAAGGGCCTCAAGACCCTCTAAAAGCGATTCACTCTCGTAAAATGCCATCACGGGCTGGCCAAGGCGAAACAGCAACCATGCTGCCTCATCAAGGCTGCGACCTGGGGGGCAAAGAGCGACCGCTCCGGATTGCTCATGTGCCGCTAATGTCCCTGCGAGAACGCGTAAAACATCGACGCCTCCACGTCGCTGTTCGATAAGGTCACCGTGAGGGATGTTGACCATGATTAACCACCGTTAACCATGACATCCACCGAACCCCCTCTTGAAGAGTGCGGAGAAATAGCACCGAACACGAACTGTTTCAAGCATGGCCGCATCCCCCCGAACATGGCAAAGCAACCGGCGTGTTCCTTGTCCAGCAGTGAATTGGAATTCTTTACCGAGGGATGCCATCGTTTTGACAGAGGAGCGTTTTGGCACGCCCATGAATCTTGGGAGGACCTTTGGAACATGCTCAAAGCGAGGGATGCTCCAAGCCAAGATATTTTGTTGATTCAAGGCCTCATTCAAACAGCGGCTCTGCTCCTGCATCATGAACGCAAAAACAGTGTCGGCATTGTGAAGCAGTGGGCGAAATTACATCCTAAATTAGAAGGCTGGCATCAGGCATGGGGACTGGATATTGAGTCGCATTTGATGACCGTTGAAACCTATGTCAATGACGTTGACCAGTGGTCACTGGTTGCCAGTGACCATCAACTTCCTCAGGCGTGAAGTTCAAGTGGAGCCGCAGTTTATTCACAGCATGGGAGATTCCATGGACCGACTCCCGGTAGAAATGGTCCGTTTCATCAACACCCCAGTAGCCCAAGCCTTCCACAAAGGAAGAAACATAGCGTGGGTCGGCAGCATCGTCATTGCCCTCATCGTCGGCTTGCTGCTCAATGCTGTGGCAGTCAATACCATGCTAACATTTGCCGTAATGCTCAGTATGATCGGGCTCAACGGGACAGTCGTTTGGCTGCGCTTTCGCAGCCATGCATCAACACCTCTGGCCGTCAATATGCATCATCCCTTCATGGACGGAGAACCGATGGGAGATGCAGTCCTGTACGTCCAGTTGTCAAATGGGACATGGATTGACCCTGGTCTGCATCGCTTGAGAATCATACCTGATGACCTCATCGGTGGTTTCAGTTTAGCTCAAGATACCGTTGATTTCCCAGTGCTCGGCCACTTCTCAACCTCCAAAGAGCGCACTCCTGAATTGGTTCGGCACATGGCCCTCATCAACCAAGCCATTGCACTGAGGGATGCTGTCAATGAAGTTCCCGACCCAATTGAAGATGCTCGCGAACGAGAATCCATTGAAACGGGCTTGCTCGAACGCTCATGGCTTGAAGAAGATGTTGAACTGGAGGTGGAAAGTCCGTTGGTTTCCTTTTTCCGGGGCAAAGAATGAAGTTTTTTCACAAAATTAACCCCCTACCTTCAAAACCCATCCACTTGACCGCAATCTCGTGCCAACCAGTGAATCTTGGATGAGTAGGGTCGCAGAATTGGCCCCCCACGAGCAGGAAACCCTGCTCGGAACATCGCTCTCCCGACGCTTTTCACGCTTGCCATTATGGCTCAGCCATCCCGCAAATATCGGGGGATTCTACGGCCTTCTTGTCGCCCTTGCACTCCTCCTCCCCTATGCAAATGGGAACAAAAACAACGAAGTTTGGGGTGTTGAATGGATTTACCACACATCGTTGCTTATCGTGGCCTGTGCCTTTATTGGATTTCTCTCCCTCTTGCTCATCACCTTCTCCAAGCGCCACCCAATGGCACCCCCACGATTCCTGCTCTATCCAATGCCCTTCCTCGGACTCGCTCTCCTTTCGATTGACCGAACCGAATTATTCGCGATTCCTTCGGTCATCATTTGGACCTTATTGCTCCTCCCGGGCCCGATTTACGTGCACCTTTCGTGGGCACCAAGATGGCGCTTATTGTGCATGATCGAAGACGGCAAGGATCCGTTTGAGGGTCTTGAAACCAAAGAGGAATCTACGCCTGAAGCAGAGGGAATGGCTGGCTCTGACACAGAACTGCTTGAAGTCGTTGATGCCTTTGAATCAGAATGATTTCAAATCAGTCCGAGACGAGGACCAACCCGTTCAAAACAAGCGAGTACATCATCAAGGTCCTGTCGAGAGAGACCCGCAGACATCTGAGTTCTGATTCGGGCTTTGTCCCTGGCCACCATCGGGAATACGATGGCGCCAGCCATGACCCCTTCTTCGCCAAGAGCGTGTGTCATGGCCTTCGCAGTGCTTGATTCACCACACATAACAGGAATGATCGGAGTGATGGAATCGCCAGTGTCAAAACCCATTGATTGCAATTCCTTCCGGAAATAATTCGTATTCTCCCAAAGGCGTGCATGGTGCTCTGGCTCTTCCATGAGTACTTCAATCGCAGCCTTTTGAGCCGCGGCAACACCAGGCGGCTGCGAGCCAGACAAGAGCCATGAGCGTGAATGGTTCAGTGCGTGTGTACGAGTCATCTCAGTACCTGCAAGAATGCCTCCTTGAACACCCAATGCTTTGGAGAACGACCCTGTCTCAAAGTCAACTTTCCCTTGAAGTTTGAAGTGGTCAACAATACCTGCTCCAACTTCACCCAACACGCCTTCACCGTGGCAATCGTCCACGTAGACCATGGCGCCATATTCCTCTGCGAGGGCAGTGACTTCATCGAGAGGTGCGATATCACCGTCCATCGAGAACACGCCATCGGTGATGATGAGCTTTCGCTGGGATGATTCATGGGCTTTGAGTACCGCTTCAAGTTCGCCCATGTCGTTGTGTCCATAGACAGCGCGGGAGGCTTTGGTCAATCGCACACCATCGATGATTGAACCGTGGTTGAGGGCATCGGAAATAATCACGTCATTGGGACCTGTTACCAGTGTGGGAATCAATCCCACATTGACAGTATAGCCTGCCGAGTAAATCAGCGAGGCTTCAACGCCCTTGAATTCGGCAACCTTGCGCTCTGCTTCAAGGTGGATGTCCATGGTACCTGCAATGGCTCGGACAGAACCACTGCCTGCACCGTATTTGCTCGTTGCGTCCCTCATGGCGGCTGTCACTTTGGGATGGGTGGTCAAGTTGAGATAATTATTTGCAGAGAGCATGATGGTTGGTTTGCCGCCCATCTGACAGCGCGGTTGATTGGGACCCTCCAAGGTGGGCGGTTCCCACAGGAGTGACTGTTCACTCAACTCATCAAAACGTGCTTTCATCCAAGACAGATCGCCGGGCATGGGTGTTCCTCAAGCGGCTCAGGCCGTTCATCTTCAAGGTCTTTTGTCTCTTCACGCCTGCTGAAACCACGCCTCAATCTCGGATGGTTTGACCTCACGCATCGCACCTTCGTCGAGGTCAAAATCTTCGAGATATGCATTCGCAATTGAGAGACGATGCAGGTGTTCAACAGCATTGCCAACTGCGGCGACCATCCGCCTCACCTGACGTTTTTTGCCCTCGACTACTTCCAAAATGAAATCACGATCGTTCACCTGTTCAAGTTTTGAAGGTTGGGTGAGATAATAGGAAATGGCTCCTTCGGATTCAAGTTCGATCGAAACGCCTTCGATCAATTGTTGCGCTGCCTCCTGTGACAGCGGACGCTTTGATGAAACCCAATACCGCTTGGCGACGTGGTGTTCTGGAGCCGTCACTCGGTGGACGAGGTCGCCACTTGTGGTGACGATCAGAAGACCTGTTGTTGCTTCGTCCAAACGGCCCACTGTCAACAAACGTGCATGAACCGTAGCGTCGACATGGCCCTCAAAAAGATCGAAGACCGAGCGCTTGCCGATTGCTCGCTCGTTCTCGTTGATTCGAGCACAAAGATAGCCCGATGGTTTGTTGAGAACAAAGGTGATGTCACTGTCGGGTAAAAACAAACGACGACCTTGGTACTCAACGGCTCGGGTTCGAGGATTAAACTGGTAGGAAATGTCCTTGACAACCGACCCGTTAACTGTTATTTCACCACTCCAAACTGCATCCTTAGCCTCTCGCTTTGATGAAAAATGACCCGTTTTGGATAAAAATTGGTGCAGACGAACTTTCAACTCCGTGACCTCTGACTGAACCTCAAGGGACCCTCCCTTAGCCTTTCGCCCCAGCCAACACGCAGGCATGCCAAAAGGGGAACAATGTGCTCCAATCAACCCCATCGGGTTTTAGGGGAGATGGAAGAGGGGCGCTTATGGTCCAAACAGACAACGGTCACAATTCCATGCCAAATCACATCCAGTTGGTGACTCAATGACCCTTTTCAAGGACCTCGGGCTCTCAAGTCAGTTGCTCAAAGCCGTCGAGCGAGAAGGCTATGAGACGCCAACGCCGGTTCAACTTCAGTCCATACCTCCATTGTTAGCAGGAAAAGACGTACTGGGAATCGCTCAAACTGGAACCGGAAAAACTGCGGCTTTTGCACTCCCCGTTCTGCAGGCCATGACCGCAGAACGTCCACAACATAAGCGCCGTATACGCGCACTTGTCCTTTCCCCTACACGCGAATTGGCAGCTCAAATTGACGAACGCTTTGGCGCCTACAGCACCCACCTCGACGTGCGTCACCGAGTCATTTTCGGTGGTGTTAAGCAGGGCCCACAAGTACGGGCCTTGCAGAAAGGTCTTGACGTTCTCATCGCCACACCAGGACGACTATTGGATCTGATAGGACAAGGACACATTGACATCTCTTACGTTGAATTCTTCGTCCTCGATGAAGCCGACCGAATGCTGGACATGGGCTTTATTCGCGACATTGAAAAGGTGCTCAAACTCTTGCCCAAGAAACGTCAGAACTTACTCTTCAGCGCCACCATGCCCAGTTCCATTGCCAGCCTGGCGAATTCGTTTCTAAGAGACGCCATCACTGTTGATGTGAGTCCCGAAGAAATCACCGTGGACCGTATTGACCAACATATCTTGTTCACACGCAAAGCGGACAAACGCCGAATACTCGCCAACATCATCCTCGATGAGGAAGTCACCTGTGGCATTGTCTTTACGCGAACCAAGCACGGAGCCAACCGATTGGTGAAACAACTCGGTCAGGCAGGTATTGAGGCTGCAGCGATTCACGGCAACAAATCACAAGGTGCGAGGACCAAATCCCTTGACGGTTTCAAGCGAGGAAACATCCCCATTCTGGTCGCAACAGATATTGCCAGCAGAGGAATCGACGTCGACGGTATCACCCATGTTTTCAATTACGATTTACCCAACGAGCCAGAGAGTTACGTTCACAGAATCGGACGGACGGCACGGGCAGGGCGTTCAGGAGTTGCATACGGCTTTTGTGATGAGTCCGAATCTGGATACCTTGTTGGGATTCAGCAATTAATCGGCAATGAGATCCCCGTGATTGAGGACCATGAATTCCATTTTGAGAATGCACGGCCCAAAGCGGGACAGAAACCTGGTAAAATTAAGGATCCCAATGCAAAGAAATCGTCCAATTCACGACGTCGTTCAAGCAGCGGCCGCCCGAAGGGACGAGGCGGCGGCGGAGGAAATCGTGGCCAAAGCGGCGGAGGAAATCGGAATCAAGGCGGCGGAGGAAACCGTAGCCAAGGTGGCGGAAGAAGAGGCTCATCGGGTCAACGATCCGGTGGGCAGCAGGGGGGTTCGTCTGGAGGACGCCGAAACCATCGCAACAACCGATGATGGGTTGTCCGAGCCCTCCATCGTTGTTCAGGGCCATCGAGGATCCTCCAAGAGGGAAACCTTGAGGTCAATGACGAACACACCTCATTTTGATGTTTGATTCGGATGCGTTGAAAGCGTGGTATGCTTCCAATCCTACCGACTTGGAATGGCTTGAGAAGCCATCATGGCACCAGTTCCGATGGAGATTACCCAACAATCGTTGGGTCACTGCATCAAGGCAGATGACGAACCAACAGACCTTGGGCAAGGTCTTGGCAAAACACGGGCCAAGGGACGTCTACATCGGCACTTCATCGTGGTTGAATCCCATCGACCTACCAACATTGAGTGACGAAGAGCAACCTCATCCAATCCTGCTTGACCATTTGATCGTGTTTGACATTGATTTTCGTCCCTTTTGTTACCGTCGCCTTGAACAGGCGAGGGCCGCAACATCCAATCTCTTGGATTGGCTTGACGAGCATGAAGACCTCAACCGACTCAGCATCAGTTTCAGCGGTGGAAAAGGCTTCCATCTGATTCTCAGTGAACGGGACCGAACTCATTTTTCCATACCAGACCCGAAAAAGCGAGAGGACACCGTACGCACCTCTCGTCAAGCCCTTCTCGACCGCGTCATCGAAGCAGGATTTCCAGTTGATTCAACAGTGACGGCGGATACACGGCGCATCATTCGTCTTCCCGGAAGCCTTCACGGAACCACAGGGTGGTGCTGCCACCGCATCACACAAGCGGAACTCCGACAACCGCTCAAACGCTGGAAAAAGGACCTACCACGCCATCCATCTGCCATGCGAATGCCGTACTGGCCCCTCTCACGTTCAATTCTTCTCCGAGGGTTGAAACGAAGAGTACGCCTACCCGCCAACGTCGCCCCTTTACGAGCAGAAGGTGGCGTTGAAAAGCCAACGACGATGTCATTGCAATTGAGTAGTCAGGTGGTTGGAACCAAAGAGCGCAGTGCAGTGATGTTGTGGATTCCAAAGCGTTGGACTGAGGGACACCTTGAACGAATGGAAGCAGTTTTCAACGAGAAACAATGGACGCCTGCATACGAATTCAACCTCGGGAAACAAGTCCTCGTGTTCATACCACGAGCAATTCCAGTTCAGCAACTTCGTAAGGTTCTCCTCAACCTTGGACTCCCACACCTCTCCAGCGAGATCAAACGCTTGGCTCATTACTGGATTGATGTCTCTCCGGTCAAACCAAGCGACGGACCACTCCAACCCGAACTCATGGCGAAAGGTCACTGGAGAGAGGTCAATAGGATAGAGAGTAACGTCCCATGGTCTGCAACACATCTTGAGATGCTAAGGCGCTTGGGCCTGAACGTTGAGACCCTTGAACAGGAAGTTTCTGGGCGTGCTGAACCAGCCTTGAGGATGGTTGTCAAAGAGTGAATGTTTAATTACCGACTCAATAAGTATCAATCTGTCCAAGAGAGCCTAACGGCGATGACCTTTCCAATATTATTGGCGAATCCAACCGACTGCGGGGCCGGGCAGCCCGCAGTCACGAGTTGATCCATATGGGCCTCCTACGATTTCTCTTCAACCTCATCAATAACGGCGCAAACCAACCCGTACAGAGTTCGCAATACAGCGGCAGTTCTCCTTCCTACCGAAGGGGCCCGGCCAGTCCGACCTCCCCGAGTCGAATGTCCTCCTATAACCGCATCATCGCCATGGTTGGCAGTTCAGGAATGAGTGAATCTGCGCTCAAAAATGAATTGGTCAATGAGCATTATTTCAACCAAGGCGATGTTGACCTTCTGGTCGCTTCACCAACCTTCCGCCAGTTGATGGGTTGGCCATGAAGATTCGAGAACTTTCCCTCGCTGACGTCGAGGCCATGTGGTCGATTAACGAAGAAGGGCTTCCGGGAACTGGTGCAGTTACCATCGAAGGGATGACTGATTTACTCGAACTTTCAGAACTTGCGATCGGATTGGAGCAAGAAGGAATCCTCCAGGGCTTTGTGCTATGTTTGCATCCCGGCACTCGGTATGGAAGTTTGAATTACGCATGGTTCAATGAACGCTATGAGAACTTCATTTACGTCGACAGGATAGCAGTGACTTCAGCAAAACGAAGCAAGGGTATCGGTACTGCCCTCTATGGTGAAGTGGTCGATTATGCGGAGGTACAAAAATGGCCGATCGCTGCAGAAGTAAGTCTACATCCTCCCAATCCTGGCTCAATGCGTTTCCACGGGAGGTTCAATTTTGAGGAAGTCGGCATTCTTGACCACGGGGATAAAGCCGTCACGATGATGCTCCGCAGTCGTTGAGACCCAGAAACTAACGGCGGCTTCGACATTTTAAGTGGCTCCATTCTACAATCAGGCTAAAGTGTATATAACAGAGGATTGAACGAAATACTATGCGAAGTGGACCATTTGCAATCATCACACTCTTGCTTCTCATGATTGCATTCCCTTTGTGTGAACCCAGTGATAAGGAGGCACACTCAATCCTCCAATTCATGCCCGAAGAACAACGGTCCGGCCGGTCTTCAGCCTCCATCACTCCGTCAAGCGGATGGACCACAGGTGGGGAAGAACTCGTCATCACCGGAACAGGATTCCTCGACATGGCGTTCAAAAACGTCACCAACGACGGTAAGTCCTACACATGGACCACGAACACCATCAATTACGTCACGGGCGCAGGTATCTCACCCAGCGTTGTCGTGGATGCAAACGGTACGATTCATATCGTTCACGTCATCTGGAGCGACGACGAATTGTGGCATTCTAAACTGACAGCAGAAAGCACGACATGGAGCCATACCAAGATCATGAATTGCAACGGATGCCGTGAAACGGACATGACCATCGACAGCAACGACAACCTTCACGTTGCCTTTTATCTCAAGCAAGAAGGGACCACGGGCTACCTCTACTACGGCGTTTACGACGGTACCGCATGGACCACCCAATCCTTGGAAAGCAACGTGTACAACAATCAGATTCGCATCGTGCTGGACGCCCATGACCGCCCCCACATCTCGTATGCAAACGCCGGCTACATTTGCAACGGTGCCATGCTCAAGTACCACGATGGCTCAAACTGGGTCGACCAAGCCATTGACACTACAACCACCTACGTTGGGTGCGATTCCTCCATTGCGATTGACCAGAACGGCCACGTTCACGTGACCTATCGGCACCACAGCAACAGAGACCAGATGATCGGCTCGAACATCAGCGGGACCTGGCAACGCTACACCGTTGACGGCGGCAGCGGTGTGGGCTATTACAGCGACATGGTCGTTGACCATGATAACAACCTCCAGATGCTTTACCGCTCGGATGTCGCAGGTGGCCAGTACAAACACGCCACGGGCATGTCGGGCTCAGCATGGAGCAACACGGCCTCCTCGGGAGGATACAACGGCTTCCGCATGCAAACGGATGCACTTGGCAACGTTCACGCCTCGATGTACGATTCCGGTTCCGATGACTTGGCCTATCAAATGCTGATCCCCGGCTCGGGGAACCAATGGAACCTGTCAACGGTGGACGCCGGTGGAAACGTCGGTTCGGATAACGACATTTTCGTTGATGAGAACAACATGATTCACATCGCCTATTACGATTCAACCAATCAGCACCTCAAGTACGCCAACAAATCAAGCGGGATGTACCTCAACAAGGAAATCACCGTTGACTTTGGTGCCTACGGCATGGTAACGGGAACGGTGGTGAACGATACCACCATCGTGGTCAACTCGCCACCAGCAGGTAGCGTAGCTGAATCGGTGAACCTCAGCCTGTGGGGTGCCGACGGTAACAAAACCGACCTCAATATCTCCTTCTTATTCATCTCACCTGACGATATTGACATGGACGGTGTGCTCAACGCAGACGACGATTGCCCAAACATCGCTGGAACCTCCACCATTGACCGTGATGGTTGTCCGGATGCCGACGGCGACGGATACAGCGACGGGAACGACGCCTTCCCCAACAACCCCTACGAATGGCTGGACAGCGATGGTGATGGCGTCGGCGATAACACTGACATCTTCCCTAATGACGCCAATGAAACGATGGACTCTGATGGAGATGGCGTGGGCGATAATGGGGATGCGTTCCCGTTTGATGCAAATGAAACGATGGATTCAGACGGCGATGGCGTGGGTGATAATTCAGATGTATTCCCACTCGACTTTTTCGAATACAAAGACAGTGACGGAGACGGAGCCGGCGATAATGGTGATGCCTTTCCATTTGATGCCAATGAAACCATGGATTCTGACTTGGATGGTGTTGGCGATAATGCTGATGTCTTCCCCAACGACCCTAGCGAAACGATGGATTCGGATGGGGATGGTATTGGCGACAACGCCGACCAATATCCCTTCATTGACAACTTCCTTGACACCGATGGAGACACCTTCGTGGATCTTCAAGATGCCTTCCCCAATGATTTGACTCAATGGAGGGACACCGATAGTGATGGATACGGCGACAACCCTGATGGTGTAAATCCCGATGCCTTTGTGACGATTCCTTCTCAATGGTCCGATATTGATGGCGATGGATACGGCGACAACTGGGGCAATACCTCATGGAACCAAAGCCGCATCAGCATGGGAATTGGCATATATGTCCAGGGAGCGGTGCTCGCTGATTATTGTCCAGAAGTCAACGGTAATTCCAGCGCCATCGGCTATTTTGGTTGCGTCGACGATGACGGAGACGGCATACCAAATATGTTTGAAGTCGAGGATGAAATTCTTGACGGAGACGGAGATGGCGTTCTCGATGCCGATGATGCATGCTCAAATACACCGCTTGGAGCAATCATTGATTCGCTGGGTTGTGAAATCGTTGAGCAACCCGTTGAAGCACAGACGGAGGAGAACTTCATGTCCAGTGACTTGGTTCAAACAGTGGGAATTGGCGCCCTCCTCTTGGCTATTTTCTCATTGTTACAGACCAATGCAATCGCTGCATTCTTGCCCGACACCCTGCGTTGGGTCCAAGTGCTACGACGCAATACGAAACTCACCAAGGAGGAAGAGAATGAACTCACATATCTTCAATCCCTGGTGCAGGCGTATTACACAGAGCCTGAGAACCTCTCAAAGGAATTACGTGACTTGAAAGCTGAATTGACGGCCCGATACACCAATAATGAAATCAAGAAAGAAACGCGTGAGAAATTATTCACGCTTATTGACGAACTCATTGACTCCAACCACGAAGACCTCCTCCACATCGCTCACAATGATGCTTATTTCGGATTGCAGGAAACCGTTGATGCCGAAGAACGAACGGCACGACTTCAAGAACAAATGTCGATGGAAGACAATTCAGAGAGGGATGTCTTTGATGAGATGGTGCCACCCATTGACGTCCAAGGAAAACACAATCCACAAGACGGCTATGAATGGTTGGAATACCCAGCAGGCAGTTCATCGTGGTTCCTTCGAGCATCTGCCAATGACGAGTGGAAAGCGTGGGAAAAGTAACCAATACTCGACGGCTTTTCGGACCGTTCGTATTTTCATGGAGGGGCAGACTTCTTGAAGAATTGTTGCTGAGGTGATGGCATGTCAGACGTCTTGGACGCCACCCTCGTCGTTGAGGAAGTCGTCACCAGCATGACGCGAAAACAACTCCTTGCTTTGTCGCTTGTGGTGTTGCTGGTCGTGTCCATCGCCGCAGGAATTGCGACGTTGAGTGATTCCTCACAACAAAGCAAGACGTCGGACGTATTTGGTGGTGAGGATGGTTGGCGTGCCTTCTCAGTCGTCGCTCCAATCGACACGGGAATTAACGTCTATCACGACCATTTTCGAACCAATGAGACCTACCCTGATTGGCTTCTTGATGGGCTTGGCGTCAACAAAATCTGTGATGTGACACTTGAAGGGACCTGGCAAGAACGCTATGACGCTGATAAGGAAACGTGTTGGGACACACTGATTGCGAGTGATATCGTGTACTTCCCGGGGACAAAAATCATTGGAACGTCTCCAGATGGAGACAGTGAAATCCTCATTCTTGACGACCCTTCTGATGGACACGGTTCCGCAGTGACAGGAGCTGTGCTCGATGCCAATCCAGATGCAGTCATTTTCTTTGTTGAAGGGTTTTCAGAACAAGCCGTTCAGTCTGCAGCAGACCAGCCACTGGTTGACATCCTCACGACATCCTTTGGCGCCATCGGTTCCTTGCCAGTTCCTGGAATTGAACGGGCAACCGAATCTGCCGTGGTGCAATACGGCAAAATCCACACGGGAGCAGCAGATAACAGCCCTTCGCCTGCAGTTCAAGATGCAACCGCAGGCCCACCGTGGTCAATCGGCATCGCAGGTTACGCCGAAGAGGGCGACGACCAAAAGGAAATCATGTCGGGTTCATACCCGGATATTTCTGCTGATTGGACGCAAATCTTACCCAACCACGATGATATTGATGGGTACCATGAAACATCTGGCACATCCTTTGCAACGCCCCGAACTGCGGGAATCCTCTCCTTCGTTTTGGAATCACTTCGTGATGAATACCAAGATCCTTCCTCAGGTGCTGCACTAGACGCGAGGTCGATGAACCTCGTCAACGGAACCGATGCAGAAGGAAATCCCGTTTCGATCAACAACGCACAGATTCGTGAGGCACTCAACCTATCTGCTTGGTATCCAGACCTTGGCTGGGACCCAACCTCGGGAACCATGCCAATTTCTCCAGTCGCACCCTGCACCCAAACGGGTTGGGGGCTGGTCAACCTCTCGAATATTGAACCCATCATCAAGCACCTCAATGGAAGCGACCCGCTTCCCGACCGAGCAGGAGATGTTGTGGCGTGCATGAACCTGAACCAAGCGGCGCGGGAAGCATATTGGGGAGCCTATCCTTCACTTGCAACACACATTCAAGTCGTGGGTGAAGAAGGCGTACAGCGGCGACTGAATTGAGAGATACATCATCTCCAAACAACATTCCAACCTCTGGTTTTTTCGAAAACAGGCGCGGATTTGAAGAACTCGACATGGGTGGTGGACGCTGGGGTCCGAAGAGTTCAGTGCGCACCGTGAAGTTCTGATTGCGATTTCATCTCTCATCCGTCCAGAAGGGTCGAAGCTAGCTATCGATCTTTTACCAATTAGGAGGTAGTTAAGGATACATTATTATTCGCCGGACTCTTAGGTCCTAAATATGGGCTCGAAATATCGTTCTATTTTTCTATCTTTGATTTTGTTGCTGTTACCTCTTGCAGGATGTGTGTCTCAGGGTGATTATGATTCCGAGATTTCGGAAAAACAAAGCCAAATTGATAACCTCACAGATGATTCAGCTGTTCGAGAACAAACAATTACCAATCTGCAATCTCAATTAAACAATGTCACCGTCCAAAGGGATAATTCCCAGGCTGAATTGGCATCCATTCAATCTGAACTAACATCTGCTCAAAATAATATTACCTACCTGCAAGGTCAAACAGAATCATTGGAATTAGAGCTTACTTTAGCACAAGAACAAGTGGAATCTCTCTCTGATATGTTGGAAAATTCGACAAACAGCTCTAACGAGACCATTGGACAAATGGCCGAGGAGATCGCTACACTCAAATTGCAAATTTCAAACCTATCAACTGAACTTAGTGAGTCTAATGCAAGATACCAAGAGAATGTTTCAAAGGTTGCCGAACTTTCCTCTGAAATTTTACAACTGAACGCAGAAATTCTTTCACTCTCAACCAGCATAGAATCCAAAAATCAAACTATACTACTATATCTCAACTCTCTTCAATCTGCCCAATCCGCCTTATCCAATGCCTCATTATACATACCCGGAAATACAAACGATAGCGCAGAGTGGGGATTATTGGAATCCTACGCTATTCTTAATCATCTAAATGGCGCACCTTCTCTCAACATTTCATATTCAAATGGACAGACGTTTTTTAATTACACAAGCTCGATACAAGATGCACACCTTGTTATGTTTGAATTTTGTAACGTTAGTTCGTTAATTCCATCTATGGCGACTGATCCAATCGATGATTGGCAGAATTATGAAATTCTAATGGACTGGATTACCAATGTCGCATTAAATCTAAATTATTCTTTAGAAGAAAATTCCGCTTTCAGGATAGATTTTGGAACTTTTGTTAGCGGAATTAATTGCATCGTTATACCTGCATCAATCGCCTCGAACACATTTAATCAAACATGGGTTTTTTCTAATCTTGGCATCCTATCATCGGCCTCTAAAATCGGCCAATGGGTTACATCATCTGCTCCATCAATGACAGTACAGGCTAATGTATGCAAATCAGACTGCATGCTGGACTACTTAATGGACTATGATGGTGAACCACAGAACGATTATTTTGAGCCGATGGGTTATCAAATGACTGGCAGACCAGCTCAAGTTGTTCACCCGTTACACGGTCAAATATTTATTCCAGTCAAAATCACTTCAGCGATGCCTTGTATGTTTAGTTGGAATGGTGACCAGACAACATGTCAACTTCCGCAGGATTGTACTGAAATTTCCGATTGGGAAACTCCATTCGTGGATTACTGTCATAGTGTAATAATCTGGGAGGATGGTGCCTACAAGACAACAAATGCAACATTATACAATGCCACGTCTGCAATAATTTACCAAGGTGGTGCATATAGTGACCAAGATGTATATATTTGTGAGGTTGACGCTGATATCATGCTGTTGCAAGATGTGTATGGCGATCTCAATGTGTACGTAAGATATCTTGGCGCAAATAATGCCGTAAATCTAAGTTATGCTTCCGGGGCTCGTGATGGTTCTGTATCTGGTGATTTGGGTTCCAAGATTTCGTACATCATTGGAACTTATTCGGATATTCGGATATACCATTGGTCTGATCCAAATGGAATCTGTTGATTTCTGCTGAAGGAACTGTACAACCTTCATTTATCCAAAGGGGGGAGTGGACGCTGGGGAGTCGCCCAAGCCTGCAACTGCCGCTCAATTCTGAAGGCAATCGCTTCGCTCATTGAGGCACGGCGGCCCGATTTAGCCGTGGTCTTGATTGACCACGAACTCAATTCTCAAACTTGACCCAGTCAAAAATGATCGTTCCAAACAGATACAGCATCGAAGAAATTCATAAAACATAATGAATCGAATCCGCTTGAAGCAAGGCATGCAAGCCGCACTCATCCGCCCGTTGACATGGCATCTCATCCTTCGCCAAAACGACAACCACCTCAACCATCGCCTCGCAGGTGTGGTTTTTTTCGCCGTACTGACCGCCTTGCTCGCACAAGTGTCTTTCCTCTCTCCATGGAGTCCTGTACCGTTCACATTTCAGACGATGGGGGTGCTGGCAACTGGAGTCTACCTCCGCCGCAACGACGCGTTCGCCTCGGGTTTACTCTATGTTGGTATGGGGGCGCTTGGCGCCCCTTTCTATGCCGGAGGTGCATCTGGCATCGTGAATGCGGGTCAGCTCATACCGTCGGCGGGATACCTGTTGGCTTTTCCGCTTGCTTCAGCGGTTGTAGCTGAGGGATTGGACCGTTCATATCGGTCCACGAAGCCGAATGTTCGCGCTCTCCTATCATGCTGGTTGATGGCGATGGTTCCAGTATACGTCCTGGGCACTTGGTGGCTCGCAATATCATACGATGTGAGCCTAAAGCAAGCGTACGAGTGGGGCACTGAACCGTTCTTGGTCTGGGATTTTGCGAAGATTTTGGTTCTTATCGCCCTTACGACAAAGGTGTTTTCCTACACGAAACATGACCCTTAACCGGACAACGTTTGAGAACCAGGCACCCCCTTACTGGCGGACTCGTGGCTTATGCATTGGTGAGGGCTCAGAAAATCGTTGAATCGCAACACTGCAAGCGATTTTACATGAACGCTGGGGAGTCGCCCAAGCCTGCAACTGCCGCTCAATTCTGGAAGTGATTGCTACGCTGATTGAAGCACAGCGATACGATCTAGCCTTGGTTTTGATTTAGCAAGAACTCAATTCTCAAACTTGACCCACTCGTCTGCACTTCCAACGATTCGGTAGAAATTCGTCCCGTCGTCCGCGGTGAACCACTCGTAGCCCTCTTCGTCCGCCCGCTGGGCAGCCGTATCGGCCGTTGGCAAGGAGATGGTTGTTGCAACAGATTGGGGTGGTTGTTGGGTCTCCATCGGTTCCTGGGCGACAGCCTGCTCAAGACCGGGCAGGGCCTTCTCAACGTGCTCAGTTTGGTCGTATTCGTCAACCAGCGTGGAGGTGCGTCGGTGACCAAGGAACTCGTATTCGAGGTCGGCACGAAGCCGTTCGAGACGGATGCCCTGGTGGGGTCCAAGCATCCGCATCATGAGCGAATATTCCCACATGCCCGAGATTCGCTCGAGGTCGTCAACCGATTCTGCACCTCGCAGCATTTCTTCGTACCGAGCGGTACGTCCGTTGCGGGTGGCAAAGCCGATGGCGATCCAGATGAAGACGGGCACACCACCGAGGATGCCGATGAGGTCCCAGGCTCCGAGACTCACCTGGGTCCCGGGAATGATGACTTCAAAGCCGTCAATCGGCTGGCTGCTGCTTGAGAACGGGTCGGTGCCTTGTCGCACTTCGTCCGTGTCAGTCCAGCCGTCGTTGTCGTCGTCCGTGTCAGCGTTGTCGCCTTCACCGTCGTTGTCGTCGTCCGTGTCAGCATTGTCGCCTTCGCCATCA
>Ga0222715_10001206_pt1 | contig 25081 bp, 8 predicted proteins | sample C33_9DmetaG_FD_165056 | JGI IMG/M metagenome (GOLD analysis project Ga0222715, IMG submission 165056) | Estuarine water microbial communities from San Francisco Bay, California, United States - C33_9D | ecosystem: Environmental > Aquatic > Marine > Unclassified | place: USA: California...
GATTTACGTCTGGGGGAGCCATCATGGCTTGGGTCGACGAATACTGGAAAGGCAAAGCAGTGACTCCTGTGCCGACCAACGACGAGCGCATTCCAACGATCACGCGAGTATGCCCATCGCTGAAGGAATATTTACATTCTCCGTGTGGATACATGTCCCCGACGCAGCCTGACTTGTACGTGTCCGAGGAGTGGTTCGGAATGATGGCGGTGAAGAAGAAATGTAGCATAAACAAGGTGGACCTACTGCGACCAAGAGCTGCTTATTACATGCTGAAGCTGCTTTGGAAGGACGGGGGGAGCTGTACTATATTCCACGGCCAAGATAATCAGCCAGCCTACGATATCGACATGTATCCAGACTGCTCGAAACTCATGAAAAGTTATCACAACAGAACGATGCACTTGTTTATGCGCGCCGAGGCGGAGGCATTCCACGGAGTCAAGCTCAACCCGAATGAGCCGACACCGATTTATGCGCACTTTGAAAACTTTAGTGCAATCTTGACGCATCCAAAAGGGGCGATCAACCCGGTTTCGACGGCATTGCAAAGCACTTTTTTGACCTGTCACCACATGCGACAGATTAATCGCAAAAGTAACAGAGCGTGTCCGGAGCCGCCGACATTATTTACAGACTTGGAGACGTACATAGAAGATCAAAAAGAGCGATTTGAGCAACCTGGCGACACGAGTTGCCCCGACCGCGAAGCCGTCGATGCCTTAAAACTTGAGGTTGAACTCTGGACGGTGTTATACGCAGCGGTTATCTTGTACTTGGGCGTTGCTCTCGCCATCCGTTGGCGTCTTACGCGTCGATACGTGCGAGATGCTTTGGTCTCTCTTTCTCGATCGAATTTCTTGATCGTTCGACTGTTTGTTGCGGAGGATCGCGCAATCGCGGATATCCAGAAACGAGCTGCACGCGCGTTGGGTGCGCCTTCCAAAGCGTCTCGCCAACTCGTCGGCGAACTCAGCAAAGAATCTCCACCTGTCGAATTCGAAGAAGATTCTCTCACTCGTCTTGGCCCGGAGCCATCGGGAACAAGCTCAATCGAGCGTGATATTGAGCAGTGGAAAACTAGGCTTGCGCCCATCGCGCAAAGTCTTGGTGATTTATTCGGATTCCAAAACGGTAGCGAAGGTGTCGCAAGCACACGAGAAAACTGCGTCGACAAGTGTGCGATGCTGCTTTGGAACACGTCTCAACTCCAAGACGCGCCGAGCTCTAACAAATCAGACTGGGCCGCGCAGGCTCTTCATCAGAAAACGTTTGCGAATTATAAGCGATACATGAGTTACACTGGCATAGATTTTTCTCCGCGTGGAACTGAGACGCTGGCGTCTTCCATGTCGAAGGGAGGCACTGATGCGAAGCTATGCCAACTCGTACTGTTCGAGCTCATTTACCAAGAGTCTGCCAATTTGAGGTTTATGCCAGAGTTTATGATGTTCATATTTCACATCATGGCGGCGGCTGTCGTCAACCGAGGCACCGTGTGTTCGGCTGTACCCGAGTCCGGCTTGGCTTTTGAAGCGGATGATTTTCTCACCTCTATTGTGCGACCGCTGTACAATTTCATCGCATTGCACATGAAAAGTGCCGCCCCTCTTCATCTTCGCATGGGATACGATGATATGAATGAAACATTTATTGATGTCTCAAAGTTGAGGCGTATGCTGAACATAGACGCTGAGATGGGCACAAGCTCTTATGCCAAGTTCAGGCATTTTGTGCGCACTGCGGCAGCCGCTAAGGAGAAAGATCAGAGTTTGAGCGTTGTTTTTAGAAAGACTTACAGAGAGCATTTAGGTTGGATGACGATGTATGTCAACTTCCATCGCATTTTTGCGCTCCTGTCGTTGATGCTGCACGTTATGATTGTGCACGCATTTGTGAAATTCGCAGAACCGGCGATGTACTCCACCACGGCGCTGACGGCAGCCGTGTTTGACCTGATCATCGAGTCGAGAGTCATTTTCTTCGACCGAATTGCGTTGTTCCATAGTCGAGTAGAATCAGTCGGCCGTGCCGCTTTCGCTATAGCAGTTTTGCTGCTCGGGATGGCTTTTGCCACCGACTTCATCGATGTGAAGACGTTTGCTGCAGTCGGTTTCCCCTACGTTGGGATGGTTTTGGCCAATATCTCTGGCTACCAACTCACTTCGGGTGACAAAACGGACAGATATTTCACAGAGAAGGTGAACAATGCCGTATCAGGCAAAGACCGACGGGCGTACACCGTCTTCTGGATCGTCACCTTTACGTTGAAGTTGACCCTCGATTATATTTTGATGGTCAAACCCCTCATCGCACCAACGAAAGCGATTCTGGAACTCGATTTGTACTGCTGGAATTACAACTTCGCAGGGGCTGACTGTGATGCTTACGACTATAACGAACTCCTCTCACCACAGCTAATCGAAATGACTCGTTTGGCGAGACGATATGGATTCAAATTTCTCATGTTATTCGAACGATGGATGCCGAATATATTGCTGTACTTTGGTAACACGTTCTTCTACTTCATCACGATGCTTGGCATCGCTAGCGCATACAGGCGCTACAAGAACACAGGCATTGCCAGCGGGTGGGCACGCACAGTTCTTGATATGCCGCAAAACGTGGATTTATTTGCGCAAAAAGTTTTGACCTCTTCTCCCAAGCCGGAACCACCATCGGACTCTTCGACAGCGCTGTGTTCAGAAAGCGTTTCGGATGCATGGTTCTCTTTCGCGAAAGCATGGAACGAGATCGTGAAGTCGACGCGCTCAAGAGACCTCTTGAGTAACGAAGAGACCGATCTTCTTTTGTTCCGTATCCTGGATGGACCCACGAGCGAAAGCTTCTTCGGCTCTCGGTACGTTGTTTTCCCCATCATGCTCAGTGGCTCTTTGTTCAGTGGAATTGGTGTTCAGCGCAACGAAAAGATGCGGTTTGCATTTTCGTCATCCGTGATTGCGCAATCGATTGACTTGCTCGCTTTCATCGCTACATGTGTCCTCGGAATCGTCGACGCCAAAGACCGTGTGCAGTTTGTAGAATTGCTCAAGTCTCTCGTTGACCTCATGTCGCTGAGCTTGAGCGAGCATTCCCATGCGATAAAATGGCTCGGGTCGCTGCGCGAGCAATCGGTGGGACTACTGAAGCTGTTGCGAGTTAGTGAAGATGATGAAAGTGCGTTTGATACCAGTCGAATTCGCTCGCAGATGGAAAATTTGCTCAAACTCATCAGCACTGAGATCGCAAAAGACCGCGACAAGGAAAGCGCAACGCACAAAGAAACGAATGTACTCCTGGTCAAAACGTGCGAGAAGCTTCAGCAAATCATGGATTTTGATGCTCTCGATTCGTCATCAGCCAAAATTCGAAGTGCGGCGTCCTCCAAGGCTGGATCGTACGTCATCAAACAAATGGATCTGATGCTCTCTACGGCGAACCCCGCCGCCGAACCTTCTTTGGACGAAGCGAAAGACATCTTTCGATTTTTCGTAACGAGCCTCGGCGATCCTACAATGAAGAAACCGATGACCGTTCGTCAGATGCCGATGCTGACGACGCTAACTCCGGTTTACACCGAAGAAATTCGCACTTCGTTGGACACGTTGACGTCAACAATCGATGGCGAATCCGTCACGGGATTTCGCTTCATGGTCAGCATGGCACCGTCTTCATGGGAGAACATGATCGAACGCACTGGTGTGAAGGTGAAAGACTCAAACTACGAGCACTTTTTTGATCGCGCGATGTTGGAAAAGAACACTGCTTTGTCCACATTCACCGATGAGGAAAAACGTCTGAGTGAAGAAACCATGAACTGGGCGAGCGGCGAAGGTCAAACTTTATATCGTACGGTGAGAGGCTTTGCCTCTTACATCGATGCCCTACGATTATTGGCTCGCTTGGAAGGCGTCCCTGAAGATGAGATCGAACCATTGGTTCGTGCAAAGTTCGAGCACGTCCTGTGTTGCCAAGTCTACAACTCCCCGGGATATACGATGAACACTGAAGTGGAGGCGCTCGTGGAGCAGTTCCCGCACGTCACGGTTAATTATGTCGAACAACCGAGTGGTGATAATGATAACTTCGCAATTGCAAAGCTCAGTCGCGGCGCAGACGGAAAGTTCAAGCGAACGCATCGTGTTCAACTTCCTGGCCATCCGATTGTTGGCGAAGGCAAGCCCGAAAACCAAAACATGGGATTGGTTTGGTCGCGTGGCATGTATGTGCAAACGATTGATATGAACCAAGATGCACATCTCGCAGAAGGGTTAAAACTTCGTAACGTTCTGAGCTTGTATGGATCCGACGACGGCATCGTGCTCGTCGGCTTTACTGAACAACTGATTTCTGGGCATCAGGGGTCAGTGTCGAGTTTTGCAGCCACTTCTGAAACGGTCTTTGGGACTTTGTTGCAGCGTTTCATGGCGAACCCTCTTCGTGTCCGCCTGCACTATGGCCATCCTGATATATGGGATGGTGCATTCATCCGCTCATGTGGTGGAGTCTCTAAGGCTTCTCGAAGACTGCACTTGTCAGAGGATGTGTACGGCGGTATGAATGTCGTGCAACGGGGTGGCAAAATTGAGTACGTGAACTTTATCACCTGTGGCAAAGGACGAGAAGTTTCATTCGATGGCAACAACCAATTCAATCGAAAGATCGCTACTGGGAACGGTATGCAGCTCATCTCGCGTGACTTTCATAGACTTTCAAAGAGCATGGACATTTTCCGCAGCTTGAGCTTTTTCCAGTCGTCGGTCGGGTTATTTTACACAGAATTCATGCTGTTTAATTCCATGGCCGCCTTTGTCTTGTGCAAGACAATGATCGCAATGTTTAGCATTGAGACGTATTACAAAACTGGCGATGCCTTCGATAACGTCGGTTTCCACCAAGAAATTGGCCTTGAAACACTGTATCCATCGCAATGGATGCTTCAAGCGAGCATGGTGATGGCCTGGCCTGGTATGTTGCACGGTTGGATCAGCGGTGGTTTAGTACAGATGGTCAAAGATACGTATCGCGGTATCGTTACGGGATCTTTCGTGTACCACATGTTCATCGCCAAATCGAGAGGCCATGCTATCGATTCTTCGATCAGCTCTGGTGAGGCGTCGTACCGCGGCACCAAACGCAGTATGAGTATGAACGCCTCGTTTGCCGACCTTTACATGCAGTACGGGGTTTCTCACATCATTCCAGCGATGTCAACTTTGGCGATGACTCTTCTGCTCACAGAACTTTCTACATTCAGCGCAAAGTACGTCTTCGTGACGACAACTTGGCATGTATGGATCGCCGTCATTCTTTGGATGTTTTCACCTTGGTTCTTTCATCCACAGAGTTTCAAGGAGGGCGTCCCCGCGATAAACTTCACTTCTTGGCTGTTCTGGCTTGATCACTTCAAAGTCGGCAATCAAGGTCGAGTCAATCAAGATGGCACTTGGTGGATGTGGCAGGTCAAACGTATGAAGTCCTTACGCGCCATGCCAAGACATCTCAAGATGGAGTACATCACGTTCCGCATTCTGCCTGTCCCGCTCATCCTTATGGTGTGCAGTATGGCGGCAATTCGTGTGAGCAATTTCGACACGATTCCGGCCGTGCGCGGCGTCATCGTTGTCACTGCAGGTATCGCTGGATTGTTGCTCACTGGAGTCTATTTCATGAGTACTTCGCCGTCGTTCTTCTGGCCGCAGCGCGTAATCGCAATCGGGGAAAGACTGGGTCTCGTATCCAGCGAGGTCGGTAAACGCAGCGCCATCTTGATGTACAATATGTGCGTCCGAGTCTTCTTGTTTGTGTTCCATATGAAGCTCTGCGTACGTTTATTCAGCGAAACGCTCGATGCTGAGCAGCGCCAGAACAAAATGGTTTTCGCCTTGGCGGCATTCTGCACGGTGCACTGTGTCGTTCATACATCGTCACTGATCTCCGATATTCCACTGCCTGTATTCAAGCACGTGGCTCGAACGATGCGCATCTTCAGTGACTTTTGCATGCGAGATGTGGATGAGGTAATCGGATTGGCTCTGCATATTTGCCTCGCTCTGCTGTCCCTCGTGCCAATTTCCTACGTTCACGCAAAGATGTTGTTCAACAGAGCATATGCATCCGTGCTAGGCGTCGAAATGCGCCGCCGCACTTTGGTGACTACAATCAATCGGGCGATGACGTCGCGTTCGGTAAAAACTTGGTTTCTGTCGTCCAGAGTTTTCATCCGGAAGGTCCTCGGCCTGAAATCAGCTCCTGTCCGCTACGCTAGACCGATGCCGAGCACCATCCCGGATATGAAGGAAGATTTGGCATCAGTGGGTGACATGACGACCAACAAAAACGAGAGAGTCACCGAAATCAAACGTAGGATCGAGCCTATTGCTTCACACCTCGCGGATCTTTTCGGTTTCCAGAAGAGCGCGAAGGACTCTACATTCACCACTGAGGAAGTCGACGTCCCGTCCAACCTCGCAAACAGCGTTGACAGTTTATCCGTCTGGCTTGAGCAATTACTCACACAAAAAGAAGATGTATCGAGTTACTCAACCAGTTACTTGGATCGATATTGGAACGATGTTGTACACGAACTTCACGCGCATTTATTCCAGAACTACAACAACTGGGGCGCATACACTGGCATGGTGGACGCCGTAGCTTCGCACGCGAAACGCAACGCTCGTGACGACGATCACGGCGCTAGAGAAATGCTACTTTCGGTGTACATGTCCGACGCAAACGAACTCTGGACGCGTGCAAGTCGTGAACAATCTGTCGCGGTCGAATTGAACGCAAAGCTTCACCACCTGTGTCTTTGGTTTTTGATATACGGGGAAAGTGCCAACCTCCGCCATATGAGTGAATGTCTCTGCTTCATCTTTCACGCCGCACTTTGCGCGGTTACGCTTGACGATAGGCTTCCCGGTGAAGGCGAAGGGCGTATCATGTGCAAACCCGTATCTACGGACGTCATGCCTTATGGTGAAAAGGATTTCCTTCGCACCGTGGTCACTCCGATTTACACCTTCTTAAAGCGAGAAATTTCTGATCGTGCCTCGGCGCCCATTTCGGAGCGCGTAATGTACGACGATGTGAACGAATTTTTCTGGCAATACGACAGATTGGTGCGACTTCTCCCTCCGGAAGAAGAGCCCGAGCGCGGCGAAGAAGACACTGATTACGTTGGCGTACCTCGAAGCATGAAGAATCTTTCTAGAGATGCCAGAACGTACGAGCACCTGCGTTCATTCATGTCCCGCGCGATGGCTTCAGGCGATTCCTCAGCCGTTCTCACCAATGTTTTTTTCAAAACGCATCGTGAAACCTCGGGTTGGTTGAGCATGTTCGTCAACTTTCATTCCATCATCTTGTTCCACGCCGTCGCATTCCATTTATCGACCGCTTACGTGTTCGCGCATGGTTGGAATTGGTCGTACCTCTCGACGTCGATGGTGACGCATGCGTTGCTAAAGTTTGGACAAGAACTCGCGGTAATCCGGTTCCGTAACATCTCGCAAGAGAGTTTTGGCGACTGGATGGTCACCGTGACGAGAGCTGCAATGTTTGTGTCGGTACCAATGTTTTACATCCTGGAGCGTTCGCTGCGCGCCGATCGCAGCACTAAGTACTTTGAAGGTTTGGCGGCGGTGTACGCTCTCGCGAACAGTGGCCTGATGTCCTCTATGGTTCGGCGCCAGCCATTTGTTGGCTCGCCGACGCAAATGGCGACGCCTGTCCGCGAGCGCATCATTTACACTCTATTCTGGCTCGTCGTGCTTTCCACAAAGATGGCGTTTGGTCACTTCCTCCTCATCACTCCTCTGCGCGAGGCGGTGAGCGCGCTGAGGAAAGGAGATCTGTGCTGGAACAAAGAGAGCGATGAGTACACTTCGTGCATCAACCTCGAAGGCGATGCGCTCGTCCAAGCGTTGAAGTTTAAACCGAAGGTCACGTACTTCACCGAGCTTATAAAAGACGACGACGACTATGAAGAAAGCGATATCAATCTCGCTTACTACGAGCCGATTCCCGAGCGCCGGAGAAGTTTGCTATTTTCGCACGCCGGTGGTGGCGATTTCACTGGCGCGTCTTGGGGAGACGAAAGTCAGTTTTCGATCGAACAGAACGTAAACGATTCCGTCGACCCATACAACGGTCAATATCGGGGATGGAGTAGCGCTGCTGCTGGTCCTTCATCGATACCACGTTCTCGGTTGGAGTCTGCAGTGTCTGACATTGTGGATGCCGCGTCGAACGTCGTGAGCAGTGCAATCGGCGGCAAAAAGCTCAGCCTTCCAAACCTCGGTTATATTGGTGAAGAAATTGAAGGTCAATTACCGGAAGCATACTACGACGTGCACGCGTCTCAATTTTTGATGACTGTCATGGTGATCGCGCGGACGCTTCCCGCCGTGGCAACGTACTTTTGCGACACGTTTTTGTGGTACACGTGCTACGCATCAGTCTTTACAATTTTCCTTCAGTGGAGAGGAAAAGTGTCGCACGCTCAACAATGGGCGAGCTTTCTAAGAGATTTTCAACAGATTCCCAATCTGTTCTGCGAAAAAGTCTTGAATAAGTCGTGGCCAAAGCCAGTCGTTTTGACAGGCGATGCCGCCACGAGCGGCGACGCTTCCGGCGATAGCGACGATGATGCATTTGGCGCTAAAGAAAAAAGAGTACGTTCGGGCGGTGGCTACGGCGGCGACGAGCTTACCGAAGGTTTGCTTGATTCTATTGCGTTAACTGTCGTAGAAGATGAGGTCCTTATGGAGTCTGGTGTAAAGACCGCCGCTCCAAATCCAGCTGACTTCTTACCGGAGGCGATGGATGTCAAATGGCAACACTTTTCGCGTGGATGGAATTCGATTGTCGATTCGTTGCGCGCACGTGACCACATCACGAACAAGGAGTGTACCGACTTGAAGTTTGTGTTCCTCCGAGGTCGTGATATCGAGCAAATATTTGACGCCCCGGAGTACATCGTACTGCCCCCTATGCTCACCTCTTCAGTTTTCTCGAGGGCAAACTTCAACACTGGGACGATGGCGCAGTACCCTTCTTTCGGAACGACGCTGATCCAAACCAAGGATTTGCTTTGTGTAGTGATGACCGAAGTGCTTCGGGTGGTGTCACCTGGCGATTCTTCGCTTTTGATGCGGGTCATAACCGACTTGGCCGCGATAGAGGGGGAGCAAATGTCTCATCGTCGCCGCGACGACGTCGGTGGCTATATTCAACTCCGTGACTCCATCATCAAGCTTCTCTTAACGTTGCAAGCGATGAGTGCGTCGACTGATGCGACCCCCATCATCGAAGACGATGAAGATCAAGATGTTGAAGGTTCAGAGACTGAAAGCGATGATGAAGAGGCGCAACTCCTTCTTCTCGGCGATACCGCCGGCGCCGAAAGAGCTCGTTTGAGGAAGGAGCAACGAACAAAACGACGACAACTCAGGGCTATCCGCGAGAAGGAAAAAGATCGTCAGAAACAAATGGTCGAGGCAATCAATCTTGAGATGAAATTTGGCTGTACTGGTATCATTCCCAAGGAAAAGCGCAAAAAGATGAAGGAAAAGAGCGGTATATTGCGCGGATGCTTCGTCGTTCAAGAAAACTGGGACGACATGAGCGCAGAGCAACGAGCTCTCCTGGACGAAAGTGAAGAGCGACCAAACATTCGTAAACGTTGGCGAAGAGGTCGCCGAAAGCTCATCAAATGGTCGAATATTCAAACTGATGCGGATATCGACGCGCAATCGAGCACGCTCGCTGAAGCGTTGCACGAAATACTTCTCGCGGTTCGGAAGATCTGTTCGTTCGCCATGGAAAACGATGGTCGTTGGTCGAACGCAAACAATCAGAGAAAGTATCGAGTGTCGCAGCTTTATTCGCAACTTCTTGAAATGGTGCGCATCGATGCGCTGCGCGACACTGAGCACGTGCGAGTAGTGTCCGCCTCCGCGACGCTGGTAAACAATCGGAAGATTGTCGATTGTTTGTTGAATTCAATGAACAACGTCAATCCTGGTGGTGAGCCGCGTAATCTCGAAGCTCGTCGACAGCTCATGTTTTTTGCCAATTCTCTGAGCTTTACGACGCTGAAAATGCCCACCAAGTTGCGCAACATGCGTGCGTGGACTGCGTTCACGCCTTACTACGCCGAAGAGGTCTCTTACGTGAAGGACGAATTGATCAAGCCTCTTGAAGATCAAAAGACGCTGCTGTCCATCATCCGAGCAACGTACCCGGATGAGTACGAAAACTTCAAAGAGCGCGTTGGGGCCTTGGCGTGCGACGACGTCACATTAACTGAGAAATACTGGGAAGAACTCCGCATCTGGACGAGTGACCACACGCAGTCGCTCAGTCGCTGCGTGCGCGGTGTCTGCAATTATGGGGCAGCGTTGCGCTTTCTCGCGCGAGCGGAAGGGTACGATGAAGATGAGATTGAAACATTGGTCCGCGAGAAGTTCGAATATCTCGTGTCTTGCCAAGTGTACGGAAACATGTTAAGTGCTCCACGAGGTTCCGCTGATAGACAAAAAGCGGAGGATATAAACGAGCTTATCTTGAATCATCCGGAGCTTCGAGTGTGCTTTGTGCAGGCAAAGTCTGACACAAACGACGCGTTCGCGTCGTGCCTCATCGGATGCGATCGAGAAAATAGAACGTTATCTCTCGCGTGCAAGGTAGAATTACCAGGAAATCCAATAATTGGAGAAGGGAAACCTGAAAACCAAAACCACGCCGTCATTTTCAGCAGAGGTGCTTACTTGCAAACGTTGGACATGAATCAAGATGGCTACTTCCCGGAGGCGTTGAAAATGCGAAACTTGCTCGATGTTTTCTCTGAAGACGTCGTCCTCGTTGGCTTTCCCGAGGTGATATTTAGTGAGACTACGGGCGCCGTCGCACAGTTCGCGGCGATTTCAGAGTTCATTTTCCAAACGTTTCAACGTTTCATGACGTGGCCACTCATGGTGCGCTTCCACTACGGTCACCCCGACGTGTGGGACAAGGCATTCACCATGACAAATGGTGGCGTGTCTAAGGCCTCAAAGATGATCCACGTCGCCGAGGATTTCTTCGGCGGCGTGAACGCGATCGTTCGTGGTGGCCGAGTGTTATTTGAAGAGTTCATCGAGGTGGGTAAAGGAAGAGATATGGGTTTTACATCCGTAAATGGTTTCGAACAAAAGATTTCAGGCTCTGCGGGGACAATCTCAATGTCTCGTGACGTTTACAGACTACACCGCTCCATGGACTTTTTCAGAATGATGTCCATGTACTTCAGTGGCCCAGGTTTCTTCATTAGCGTTATGCAAACGGCTTGGTGTGTTTACTTGTACATTCTAGTGCACGCTGGGCTCGCAATTGCAGATCTTGAAATCTATCGTGTCTACCGTTATTTCAAAATGACGGAGACTCAAACAACGTTGTCGCTGTCTAAAGAAGAAGGCGGTTATTACAACTCCATTTACGCGATCCAGCTAGGTTTGCTCACAGTCCTACCTCTCTTCTTAAAGATGGTGATGGATAGAGGATTGCGCGACGGCGTCGAATACACCGCCTCGTCACTTCTTCGTGGTTCGTGGGCGTTCAACATTTTCGCCATGACGACGAAAGGTTACAATTACATGGTCGGTCTCCTTTTCGGTAAAGCGCAGTATATCGCTACCGAGCGGGGTTTTGTGCTACAAAATGCGAACATGGTGGTACTTTACGGCTTGTACGCCAAGTCTCACCTGTACTTCGGCATGGAAGTGTTGCTTCTTTTACTGTTGTTTCACGCGAACACGGTGCTCCCAAAATCACTGCTGTACTCTTGGTCGGTTTGGAGCTTTGGCCTCTGTATCGTCATCACGCCCTGGTGGTTTTCGCCGCAAAGCACGAACACTTACTGGATGCAAAATAGCTGGAATGATTGGCGAAACTGGCTCGATGGTACTTTTGACAAGCCCAAAATCGCAAATGGTTCCTGGAAAGAGTGGCACTCGACGATGAACTCAAGCTATCGGAACAGAATTGGTTTATTCAACAAAGCAGGCGTGTTATTCATGAGTAGTTTTGGACGCGTCATCCTCCTGCTCGTTGTGATTGGTTCTCTGCACGGCAGCGCGCTATACACCGGGCTGACGCAAATCGAACAGTTCAGCGTCAACTTGCGTCGTATTTCCGCTGCGACGGTTGCAATGGGCTTCGTCGTGTTCTTGTACACATCTGCGATGAATTCGGTGGTATTCGCACGCGATGCGTGGTTACAATTCCCCGACAAACTGTGGAAAATTAGCGTGTATCGCGGACTGGTACGCCTGGGACTCTTCCTCGTCTGGAATGGGTTGTACTTTTTCGCTTTGCACGTCGAAACCGGCAGCAACAGCTTGTTCCGTACGTGGTTCATGACTGGTCTCGGCGCTTGGTGCGTCGTGGCGATAGTCATCGAGGCGTGCTGCCTCGTGAGTGACAAGAGTATCATTAGTTTCGGCGAAAGCTGGCTCCCGATCAAAACGGTGGATGGCGAACCGGAACCTCGAGGAAACGGTGTGCGTCGCGCGTTGCAACCATTTGTGTACCGCGCTCGCAGCGGCTTGGCCGCAGCGCGAGGATTTTCAGACTTTTGGTACAAAGAGATGGACAAGCTCTTCGGTTTAATTATCTTTACTTTAGTGTTCTGCATGTCGCTGCTGCCCGTTGCGACGATGCAGACCGTCCTCATCTGGAACGAGGCGTTCAGCGACATCCTCACAAAGAGAATCGGAGTGCAGGATACCGTGTCTTCGATTTTAGATTAGACGCATAGCCGCACAGCGTCTTCAAACTGTAAATTGATATTAGAACTTTAGTCATCCTTCTTCGCCGGAACGCGCCGTTCGTCGCCGCCGCGCAGGGCCGAAACGACGTACAAGAGCAAAACTAAATTCACCGCCACGATCGCAAACATCCCCGCACACGTCGCCCGTCCACTCTCAGTCGCTAAAAATGTCGCTCCGTATCGCTCGTACGCCGCCGGACACGTCGTCCGCAGCGTCGTTTTATACGTCGCGTACGGCGCCGCCGCGAGCGCCGCCGTAAACCACCCCAACCGTCGCAGCGCCGCGCGTTCGTTCGCGCTCGCCCGCCGCTCGCCCTCACCGTCCGACATCGTCCGATCCGTTCTCGCCCGTCGACACCGCTACCCGCCGTGGATCGCGCGCTCGTAGAACGCGTACACGACGAGCGCCAACACGCACGCGAAGCCGCCGACCAGAATCGCGAATTCACGCTGCGAATCCTTCTCCCTCGCGCGCCCGCGCGCCCGCGCGTGCGCGCTCGTCCGCGCCCGCGCGCTCGTCGGCGCGAATTCCTCGTCCGCGGGCGCCGCGGCGTCTAAGCCGACGAGCTCGCGGTGCGCGCGTCGTCGTCGCGCGCCCATTGATGACGCGCGGCACTTCGCGCGCGCGCCGCGCGGCGACGATGTCCGACGACGACGAGGTGTGCACGCGAGCCGCGACGGCGAGCGACGGCGAGGGCGAGGGCGCGAGCGCGAGATCGCGCGGCGAGATCGCGGCGCTGGACGAGACGAAGACGTCGAAGCTGATGGCGTTGGAAGCGCGACTCGCGGAGAAAGATTTCATAATGGAACCGAGCGCGATCGATGACGTGCGCGCGTACGTCTCCGCGGGAGGCGCGCCGAGCACGGCGATCGAACTGCTGAGCGAGAATTACCGAGGGTACGCGGCGATGACGACGCTGGCGGTGCACTGGTTGAAGGTGACGGCGCCGCCGAGACGGGGCGCGAACACGTCGCCGATCAAGGTGAGCGCGGCGTTGGAGACGCGAGGCATCGATGATGGCGACGGTGAGGCGACGAGAACGCCGACTGGAGGGATATTGACGAGCGGAGCGGGGAAAGGGACGCCGCGGGAGCGTGCGGCGACGACGGAGACGGAGGCGCGATTCGATGAAATGTATTTTTTGGAGGCGCTCGTGAGAGAGAAATTCGACGCGAATAAGGCGGACGCGGTGTTCCAGGGACGACCACCGGCGTGGTTGGATGGGTTGTTCAAGAGCGAGCGCGGGCGGGCGGTGTTGTTTTCTTTGGCGGAGAGTAATCCAAATTGTTTGTTGATTTCGTGCGCGATCCAGCACGCGTGGCAGCGCGGCATGCGACACGAAGTGCGCGCGCTCGGACCTGCGGCGGCGGCTTACTTTAGTATCTTTCACGAACTTCTCGCCGATCACATCAAGGGAATCATCGAAGCCGGTGATGACGACGAGCGACGCTTAGACTTTGAAGGACGGTTGAAGAGCATGTGTTGTCAGTCCATAGGCGCGTACGTCTTCGGCCAGCTCATGCTCGCGACTTTAGGGCGAGACACGGACAAGGCGACGTCCAAAAGTTCACGAGCGATCGCGGCGCGATTGTCGGAGGAGATTGAAGAGGCGGCGGCGAGCTTGCACGGTGCCGCCACGGTTCGCCGTTTGGCGCCTTGGCTCGCGGCGTCCGCGGCTGACGCTACGGCCAAGTACGCCACGGCTGATTTGCTCAGCTCGCGTCCAGTGGGCACGAGCACGTCATCGGTTGGACAAATACGCGACAGCGGCGCACTCGCGGCTGGGGACTTGAAAAAACTGCTCGACTTGTACGTGTCGAGCAACGTCGAGAAGAAGCCGTCGGTGGCGCCGCTTCGGCACCCCGACGTCCTTTACAACCTCATTTTGGAAGCTTTTAAATGGACGGTTGACTCGGGCGCGAATCGTCTACGTAGCGAGTGTTTCGAGTTGATCGCTTTAGCCGCGAGCGATGACGAGACGAGCGTGGATGAAGTAAAAGCGGCGCTGACTGAAGCCGTGGCAATTGTCGAAAACGCGAAGCGGGGCGAGATGCCAGAGCAGGCGAGCGTCGATAAAGTGTTCGCTGTCCCATGCGCCACTGCAGGCATCATCGCTGCCGCGCGCTCTGCGCTCACGAATGAAATGTATCATCGGGTCGTTCAAGTGGGGAATGCCAACTCCGTTTTCTTGCACGTGCTTGGGGAGGTGGCGAAGAAACACATTGGGCTGCAAGGCGTGGTGCTGGAGGCGCTGAACGCGATCATTCAATCATGCGGACGGTCGTACGGCGACGAATTGGCTATTTCGCTCCTCGACCTGGGTTGCGATCTCGTAGCAGCTGGCCACGTGATGCCGACGATCACGGCTGCAGCGAACTCGTGGCTTCGGACGTTGGATCCGTCTCAGATTCGATACTTTGCGAACGAGGTGTTGGAGATCGCGGGTCCGCCGTACAGCCGCGATTTTGCCGTTGTTATGATTCGATTGCTCGACTCGGCGAATTCGCGCAAAAGGATGTCCCAAACTGTGGACGATTTCGTAGAAGACGTGCGCGTGAATAGACGTACTTTTCATCCTCCTCTGTCGCTCGCCGAGGTCGGCGTTCTCGACAGCCTTTCGCGATGAGGGTGACTTGTAATGTGAATAGCTTCGCTTAATGATTAAGAGATCTCTTCTATGATGTGTGTGTGTTAGAGTGTCGTGTACAAAACTTGAACCTCCCGTTTGATTCGTTAGCGACCCATGCGGCGTCGCAAAAAAGAGGGGATGCCGCCGCGAGACGCGGGTTGCTCATCGCGTTCGGATTTACCGTTACTCGGGATTTCCGTCTTCGTGTTCCAGCCCATGATGGGCGTGCGGCCGTCAATGGCGGCCGGCGCCTTCTTTCCGTTCGATCGGGACGCCGGCGCGGCGGTTTGAGAAATGCCCGCCGACGGGGAAAATCCGGTGGCGATGAGCGTAATAGAAACTTCACCATCCGTGGCTCTGCTGCCATCCTTCACGACGGCACCGAAGATAATCAGCGCAGACGGGTCGACGAGATCATAGATGACCTCAGCGGCTTCGTTGACTTCGTGCAAAGTCAAATCGTTGCCGCCGGTGATGTTCCACACGATGCCGGTGGCGCGGTCGATGCCCAAATCGAGCAACGGGGACGAAATCGCGGCTTCGGCAGCTTCGCGCGCGCGGTTCTTGCCGCTCGCACGACCGATACCCATGAGCGACGAGCCAGCGTCCGCCATCACGGCGCGCACATCGGCGAAATCGACGTTGATCAAGCCCGGCAAAGTAATAATATCGGTGATGCCGCGGACGCCTTGGCGAAGAATATCGTCGGCGAGCAAAAACGCATCTTGCACCGGCAAAGACGCGTCCACGGCGGCGAGCAAGCGATCGTTGGGAATAACGATGAGCGTATCCACGTTTTGTCGCAAACGCTCGACGGCTTCCATCGCTTGGTTGTATCGCTGACGTCCTTCAAACTTGAACGGCATCGTCACGATGCCGACGGTTAAAATACCGGCGCTCTTCGCCACTTGCGCGACGACGGGCGCGGCGCCCGAGCCCGTACCACCGCCCATACCCGCCGTGACAAACACCATATCAGACCCAGACAAAGCCTGTTCGATCGCGGCTCGGCTCTCTTCAGCCGCCTTTTGCCCAATCTCCGGGTTCCCGCCCGCGCCCAAGCCTCGCGTCAGCTCCGCGCCGATCTGCAAGTGGTTTCTCGGATCCGCCGCCGCCGTCTCCAGCGCCTGCGCATCCGTGTTCACGATCCAGAATTCCACCCCATTCATGTCCGCGTCCACCATTCGGTTCACCGCGTTCGATCCACCGCCGCCGACGCCGACCACCTTGATCGTCGCCGCGTTCATCGCCGCGCGCGTCGTCGTCCCGCGTCTTCGCGTCGTCCTTCGCGTCGTCGTCGCCCCACGCAGCGCCGCCGCGCGCGCGCCCGCGATACTTTTCGACCTGCGTCGCGCCGCGTCGTCCGTCGTCGCGCCGTCAGTCGTCGTTCACCGCGCGTCGTCGCCGCGCGCCGATCGTTCGTCGCGTCGTCGCGATTTCAAATATTCATCCGCGCGCCGCGTCTTCGCGTCGTCGTCGCGCGTCGCGCGGTCGCGGTCGCGCGTCGCCGTCGCGCGCGCGTCGCGAGCGCGTCGCCGTCGTCGTCGCGCACCCGCACTGCATCGCGCGCGTCGCTCGGCGTCGCGAAGTCGCGCGTCGGCGCCGTCGACGCGGCGCGACAGCCCTGGAGTCCCTGTTCTTGAGTCGCGACCCGTCGTTTTCAAAAACCACGCCGCGCGCGCGCGACGACCGACCGCGCGCGCGCCAGTGCGCGACGGACGGCGCGCGCGCGGATGGCGGACGCGCGGATGGCGGACGCCGGCGCGTCCGCGCGCGCGCGCGCGGCGCGCGGCGTGCGCGAGATGACGGCGGGCGAGCGACGCGCGTTCGTCGGGGAATTGGTGCGCGCGCGCGAGCGACGCGCGGACGCGGACGCGGACGCGGACGCGGACGCGGCGGAGGCGCGCGAACGCGCGCGAAGAAGCGAGGACGCGAGCGATGCGCGCGCGATGGGACGCGCGCGACGGCGCGAGGTGAAATCGCGGTACATGGAGTACGAGACGCGCGCGCGCGGGACGACGAGAAGCGGGACGACGAGAAGCGGGACGGGACGACGAGACGGCGGCGCGAGGACGGCGCCGAACGTCGCGAGGAAAGAGCGCGCGGAGAAGTTGGCGGGACGACACGCGCGGGAGCGCGTGGTGGCGGCGGCGATGGCGCGACGGGCGGCGGAGGAGACGTTTAGGCCGCGGACGCACGGCGAGGCGAGACGAGACGCGGGAAAGCGGGCTTCGTTGGAAAAGTTGGCGGCGCCGAGGACGGCGCTGTGGGAACGATCGGCGAGCGCGAAGAAGGCGAAAGATGAGGCGGTGTTCGCGGAGAATTGCACGTTCGCACCGAAGGTTGGTCGAGGGCCGAAGACGCCGTCGACGAAGCCGGCGGCGGAGCGATTGTACGAGTACGCGGAGAAGCGATTAGAGACTAGGGAGCGCGTGCAGGCGCGCGTGGTGGAGGAAGAGATGGAACTTTTGACGTTCAAACCGACAGTTAACGTCAGGGCGAGCGCTGGGATTCGAGACAAAGTCGCCAAGACGCCGCCGTTGCATCAGCGCGTCGCCGACGTGCTGCGCGCCAAAGAAAACGTGAGAACAGAGGCTCGTTTAAAGGTGGAAGACGAACTCGCCAAGGCGCACACGTTCAAGCCCGCGATCAATCCCACGAGTGTGATTCTCGCCATGCAGCGCGCCGAGGTTCAGAAGGCTATGGAAGATGACGACGGCGGCGAAGCGCCAACGTTTGACCGCAGACGATCGTCGGCGTTGGACGACGAGGATGGAAATCTCACTTTTGCGCCCAAAATCACGCGCAAAAGCGAGCGCGTGGTCGACGAACTCGCGCGTCAAGGCAAAATGGGCGCCGACTTCTTTGAGCGACAGCGTGACTTCAGCGATAAAGTCGCGCGGCGCGCTCAGGAAAAGCGCGCCATGGTGGACGACGAATACACGTTTATGCCGGATATCGGCAACGCCGCCAGCGTGTTGCGCCGAGGGCGGCACGTGCACAAGCTGCTCGAAACGCCCGAAGAGCGCTCAGATCGATTGGCGGTGAAAGACGCCGAGCGTAAGCGTGCTGCGCAACGCGTTCGCGAGCGTGAGCACTACGCGCAGTTTACGTACGAACCCGAATTGAATGACAAGTCGTACGAGCTCGCGCCTCACGGTAGCACGATCGATGATTTGGCGCGCGACGAGCGACGGGACTTGGCGCGACGACGCGCGCAGGCCGAGCTCGAACGTGAGTTCCGAGAACAGCACACGTTCGAACCGAATCTCGATCGGTCGAATGAGGCCCGAAAGGCTCGAGATACGAGTCAGTACGCGATGGATTACGGCGTCGGCGGCGATGCGGTGAGCGCTCGCATCGAAGCATACCGGCGCGAAAAAGAAATCGCGCTCGAAAATCTACGTAAGCGCGCCGAGTATCGCGAGTTGGAGCAGTGTACGTTTCGTCCCCAGCCCATCGCACGAGAGCCTCGCGCCATGGGCTCCCCGTCCGCGTCTAAAGTTAAAGGTATGGATTCGTTTTTGCGCAAGCAAGCCAAGGCGCGCGAGCTCGAAGAAGAAAAGCGCGAGCGATACGCAAAGGCGTTTCTCGAGAACTTGGACGATTTTGACCGACGGGGCCGACGGACGATCCCCGAACCGTTCACCGGCGCCTTTGCCGAAAACGTCGTCGAAAAGGCTGAGGCTCGACGCAAAGCGTTGGAGGAGGAGCACTTGCGGCGCGAGTTGGAGGAGTGCACGTGGGAACCGGCGACGAATCGTTCTCGCAAGTCTACTAGTAGTTGAATAGAAATTCCTAGCTATCCTAGAATCGGCGCATCGAGCTTCTAGCCTATCGCACGGCGGGTTTAATGCCGTACTCGATGCCTTCGTACACGATCGCCGCCCGTCTGTCAATCTCTCGCGCGTCGACGTCGAACAGCGCCGCTTCGCGTCTTTCGCACGCCATCGAAGCGCACGCGACCCCTATCGCGACGGCGCGCATCTCGTCGACGCCTCGCGCGAGCGCGCCGACCGCACCGCCGACCAAGGCGTCGCCCGCGCCGACGAGCGACGCGACGCTCTTCACCGCGAAAGCGGGCACGTGCGCGTGCTCGGCGTTCGCCGCGTCCCCGTCCGGCGCCGACGAGACGATCACGCCCAGCGCCCCGAGCGTGAGCACGACGCGCTCGCACCCGGCGGCGAGCACCGTGGCTATGTCGCTCGCCAACGCATCGAGCGCGTCGCGCGCGGCGTCGAACTCGAGCTCCGGATTGAACGGACACGGCGACATCGGCGACCCCTTGGCCCACTCTCTCCGCACCGCGTTCGCCAGCTCGCGAAGCTCCGCCGCGTTCGGCGAGCACCACCGCACGCCCACCATCGGTCTCGCCCCTCCCTCCTCGCCGCTCGCCACGATCCTCGCCGCCTTCGCCACCGAAACCGGCTCGAACCACGTCGCCGTCGTCGCCGCCGCGTCTCGCGCCGCCCGAATCCCCCGCGTCGACAGATTCCCATCGATCACCACCGCGCGCGCCCCCGCCGCGTCGCTCGCGAACTTTCCGCACCACTCCTCGTCCACGTCTCGCGCCACGACGTCGCAGTCCGCGACGCTCGCGACGATCTCGCCCTTCGCGTCCGTCACCGCGACGACGACGCTCGTCCTCGCGTCGTCGCGCGCGCGCACCCCCGCCCCGTCGTCCCGCCCGCGCGCGCGTCGCCGCCACGCCTCGATCGCCATCGCGCCGTCCGCGTCGCGTCCGACCGCGCTGACGAGCCGGACGCGCGCGCCGCTCGTCGCCGCGCACGTGCACGCGACGTTCATGCCGACGCCGCCGACCGCGCGGTCGACGACGCCCTCGACGCTCGTCCCGCGCGCCGTCGCGCCGCGCGCGCGCGCGTGCACGTCGACGACGACGCCGCCGAAGACGACGACGTCGGGCGCCGTCGGCGCGAGGACGCGCGCGACGCGCGCGACGCGACGACGCGCGACGTCGCGCGCGGACGTCATCGTGTGACGCGCGCGCGCGCGGTGACGGACGCGACGCGCGACGGGATGGCGCGCGACGCGGACGACGCGCCGCGCGCGCGACAGCGCGCGAGCGCGGTCTCGCGCGCGTGCTTCGCGTGGGTGACGCCGTTTCTGCGACGAGGACTCGACGCGCACGCGGGACGCGCGGCGCGGTTGGAGATGCGCGACCTGCTGCGACCGCCGGAGGCGTACGTGGCGCGAACGAACGCGGATGGGTTCGAGCGGGCGATGCTGGAGACGCTGGGGCGCGCGGAGCGCGCGCGCGCGGGAAGGGCGGCGACGGAGGCGGCGGACGACGCGCGAGCGACGACGACGACGACGAGGGAAAGCGCGAAGGCGAAGGCGAAGGCGAAGGCGAAGGCGACGGGGACGGCGAAGGCGCGGGATGGGATTTTGCCCGCGCTCGTCTCGCCGCTGTGGCGCACGTTCGGGGGGGTGATTCTGCAGGGGACGTTTTTTAAGCTGTGCAACGACGTCGTGCAGTTTTTGCCGCCCGTGGTTTTGAGCGGCTTTTTGCGATACGTCGGGAATAAACCGAATTTCATGGCCGACGCGTTCGGGGCGTCGGTGACGGGGAACGGGATCGGATGGTTGTACTGCGCGCTGATGTTTTCGCTGGCGGTGTTGCGCACGCTGTGCGAACAGACGTACTTTTACTACGCGCAGGCGAGCGGCATTTGCATCAAGGGCGCGCTCTCGACGGCGGTGTATCGGAAGACGATGCGCCTGTCCAGCGCGGGGAGAAGTGGGAGCACGACGGGCGAGGTGTTGAACTACATGCAACTCGACGCGCAGCGCGTGGGCGATCTCATGCTGTTCCTGAACGTGCTGTGGAGCGGATTGTTACAAACGATGGGGTACATGGCGCTCTTGTATTCGTACATCGGATGGAGCGTGTTCGGGGGATTGTTCATCATGCTCGGTTTGATTCCCGCGCAAAAATTCTTTTACGGAATGATGTACCGGTACCGCAAAAAACAAAACGTGGAGACCGATCGGCGAGTGAAACTTGAAAACGAGGGCTTGAGTGGGATAAAGATTTTAAAGCTCAACGCGTGGGAGGAATCGCTGCGAGAAGAGGTCGCCGAAGTGCGCAAGCGCGAGATGATTCAAGCGACGAAAGTCGCCAACGTTGCCGCGATAAACACATCAATCATGTCGGCCGGCCCAGTGATCGTGTCGGTCGTCGTTTTCTCGCTATACGCGGGAGTCATGGAGCGACCGATGGACGCCGACATTGTCTTTCCGGCGTTGACGCTGTTCAATTTACTTCGATTTCCGATTTTGTTCTACCCTCGATGCTTGGCGCAATGCGCGGACGCCGTGTCCTCGCTGCAGCGTTTAGAGAAGTATTTCATGCTCCCCGAAGCGTCAGCGACGACGAAGACTGTGGAGTTTGAACGCAAGGACGATTTGGACCAAGTCGTGGAGACTACGAAAGTTGGCAAGAAGGGTGACGTCCTCGCTCGAATGACGCGCGGTACTTTTTCTTGGTCCGATCCGGACGTCGAAATGAAACAGAAGAACGAGGCGCAGAATGTAAGTGATGCGAAAGAAGACGAGATTGTGGACAAAGTCGACCCGACGGCGCCGTTTTTGCGAGACATCAACTTTGAGCTCAAAAGAGGTGAATTGACCATCGTCGTCGGCGCCGTCGGCGCGGGGAAGACGGCGCTTATATCCGCGCTTCTCGGCGAAATGAGCGCCAGAGAAGGAGCCAGTGTCACAATCGATGCAACTGTGTCTTATGTCGCCCAAACTGCGTGGGTGCAATCGATGTCGCTCCGTGACAACGTGCTCTTTGGCAAGAAATATGATGAAGACAAATATCATCAGGCGCTCGAAGCGGCGTGCATGGAGGCAGATATTAACCTTTTACCGAACGGTGATGACACTGAAATCGGCGAAAAGGGCATCACTCTTAGTGGCGGTCAGAAGCAACGCACGGCGATCGCGCGCGCGGTCTATGCCAACGCAGAGATCGCTATTTTAGACGATCCTTTGTCGGCGTTGGACGCGCACGTGGCCAAGGATGTGTTCAAGCGCTGCATCCGCGGCGTCTTGCGACCCAGCGCTGTGTTACTCGTCACGCACCAGCTGCAGTTCACCGAGTTTGCCGACAATATTCTTGTCATGAAAGACGGGGAGGTAGTTGAATCGGGCAAGTACTCTGAACTGATGGACAATGGGCCGGTGTTCCAACAAATGATGCGATCGTACCGCGGCACGCAAAAAGCCGAGACCACGAAAGAAGAAGTAGTGGATACCTCCGTATCGAAAGACATGAAGCAAACGATGTCGTTGCAGAAAGACAAGGCAAAACAGAACATAGAGAAGCGCGAAGAAGGGTCGGTGAAGATGAACGTGTACAAAGCGTACATCAACGCAATGGGCGGAAGGTTTTGGACGTTTTCGTTCTTGATGTTCATCACCATTGCTGAACGCGCTTTGAGCGTCTTCACCAACGTCTGGCTCGCGTACTGGTCGCAACAAAAGTGGAATCTCGGTCAAACGGTCTATCTTGGTGGATACAGCGCGATAGGCATTGTCTCAGCGTTCATCGCGTGGGTTCGCACGTTTGCGTGGGTCGTGGCTGCGCTTACCGCCGCGACGGGATTACACTTGAGACTCTTGCAATCGGTGATGGACACGCGAATGAGCTTCTTCGACACCACGCCGCTGGGCCGCATAATTCAAAGATTCAGCAAAGATACCAACGCGCTCGATAATATCCTCGGACAGTCGGTGTCTTCCGTGATGTCGTTTGGGCTTTTACTCTTCGGCACCATTGTCGTCATGGGATGGATCATGCCGATACTGCTTCCTTTCATGGTGCCGATCTTTGCCGTTTACTTTTACATTCAAATGTACTACCGACCCGGTTATCGCGAGGCCAAGCGTTTGGACGCTATCAGTGGCTCGCCAGTGTTCGCCCACTTTGGAGAGACGCTAGGCGGTTTGAGTACGATTCGTGCCTTTGGCCATCAACGTCGCTTCATCACGGAAAACGAGCAGCGAATCGGGGCGAATCAGATCGCCGATTACACGCAAAAGTGTTGCTGCGAGCGCTGGCTCCCAGTGCGTCTCGAGACGATAGGAAATTCACTCACTCTTGTCGTCGCGTGTGTTGCGGTGTATTCACGAGATTCGCTCGACGCGGCGCTCATCGGTTTGGCGGTCACTTACGCCATCGACATCACCGGTGTTTTATCCTGGGTGATTCGCATCGTCTCCGAGCTCGAATCTCAAATGGTGAGCGTCGAGCGCATCGATGAGTACACGAGGCTACCCTCAGAGGAGGAAACAGGTGCGATGGCGGTGCACGGCGTCGTGGAAGAGCCGCCGCCGGAGTGGCCTTCGCAAGGGGGCTTGAGATTTGAAAAGTTACAGATGCGCTACCGGCCCGAGCTCCCGCTTGTCCTCAACGGTATTTCATTTGAAGTCCAACCGGGGCACAAGGTGGGAATCTGTGGTAGAACTGGCAGTGGGAAGAGTTCTCTGCTTGTCGCTTTATGGCGCCTGTGCGAGCCCGCGGCCGGTTCCATCTGGCTAGACGGTATTGATATCTCTACGATTTCGCTCAAGCGTTTGCGGTCGTCCATCACGTGCATTCCTCAAGATCCTGTTCTGTTCAGCGGCACGATTCGTTACAACCTCGACCCTTTCAACGAGTACACGGATGAAAAGCTGTGGTACGTTTTGGAGCATGTCAAGTGCAAGGACTTCATCAGCAAACAAGGCCTCGGCCTCGACGCCCCAGTGGAAGAGTTTGGAGGCAACTATTCTGCCGGTCAACGACAAATGCTGTGTCTCGCGCGAGCGATGCTGCGAGATACCAAGGTGGTATGCCTCGACGAAGCCACGGCGAGCGTTGACACCGAGACGGATGATAACATGCAAAAAGTCATCGCGACGGAATTCGTCAATTGCACCATCTTGACCATCGCTCACCGCATCAACACCATCATCGAAAACCATCAAGTCGTCTGTCTCCAGGCTGGTAACCTAGTCGCCATGGACTCACCGTCCGCGATGCTCGCCGATCCAAACTCCATCTTTTCCCAGCTCGTCGCCGAAACCGGCGATGCGTCGGCGAAAAATTTGAAGCAACGCGCCGACGCCGCCGAGGCGGCGAGAGCGCGCAATACACGAGACATCGAGCGCACACATTTGGATAGTCACATCTGCTAGTCACTAGACCATTCTTTAATGCGCACATGCGCCATTTTTTCCGCGGAGCGCCACACAGCGACGCGGCGCTCGCGAGATGCGAGACCTCGTTCGCCTCGCCGCTCTCTCTCGCGCCGCCGCGCGCGCGTCGCGCGCTATCGCCTCATCGTCGCGCGCATCGCTCAACGAGGACGACAAAGACGGCGGGAAAACGATAGAAATCATCGAAGCTAACCTGGTGCGTGCGCGCGATGGCCCGCTCGAAAGCAACTTCTGACGTCCTGTCGTCGCGCGCAGGACCACAAACGCGGCGAGTACTTGAAAAACGACGAGAACCACGTCCGTCAAGCGCTGCTGACTACTCGCAAAGAGGCGCTGAGTCTATATCGTGAAGTTATACGCGCGTCAGTGCTCTTCGTGTGGCGGGACGAGCGCGGACGGGTGTGGCGCGACGTTA
>Ga0222715_10001209_pt1 | contig 25050 bp, 33 predicted proteins | sample C33_9DmetaG_FD_165056 | JGI IMG/M metagenome (GOLD analysis project Ga0222715, IMG submission 165056) | Estuarine water microbial communities from San Francisco Bay, California, United States - C33_9D | ecosystem: Environmental > Aquatic > Marine > Unclassified | place: USA: California...
TTTTTCCTAACACCTTACACGAAACTCTACCTTGTAATGCTACACCAACTACTGTTTCGCCTTCTAGTGCGCTATTCATTAAGTGTGCTGGATTAGTTGTTACAATACCAGCAACTCTACGATCAGATTTTGTATTAGTTGTAGTAACTTCTTCAGCACCACCAAATATTAGTACAGTACCTGGCTCGTATGCACTATCGCCTACATAGTTTTCTGCTAAGTCAGCATATAATGCTTCTGTTGCAGTACCGTTGAATGTTTGTGCGTACACAGTGTTGAATCTATCTGAGCTTGTACCAATAGTACTTCCGTTGTCGGTACCACTGCCGTTGCCTGCACCTCTATATCCACCTGGAGCAGTTACAGTTTTTGCTGCTGCTAGTGTTAAGTTGCCGCCGCCTGCAATATCGCCACCAATTGTTAGTTTGTTTGTGCTTGGATTATATGCTACGCCAGTGTCAGTGTATATTGTTTCGTTTGCTGCGGAGGCATTTGCACTATCCACAAACGTAAGATAATGTGTTGCGTTAGTAGATCGGTTTATTGTTTTGACTTGATCAGCACTATCGGCGTTACCAGTTAGTTCACCTGTACTAACATCTAATATTAGTGTAGTACCGTTGTAAACATCGCCATTAACATCAACTGCAATTTTATTTGGTAAACTAATTGTGTAGGTTGGCGAACCTACAACCGGTGAAGAGTCAGCAACACTTACACTTATTTCATTTGCAGTGCCTTGGATAGTAACTGCGTTGCCTAATGCAACTGCCACAGTTGACGATGCGTCTCCAAACGTAATCGAACTGTTGCTTAGTTTTTCGTTTGTAATACTACCAGCTAGTTGTGCATTGCTTACACCAAGTGCTTTAATGCTTACATATCCACTTGCTGTACCAAAGTCTGCATTGTTAAAACTTGCTATACCTTTTACGGCTGCCCCGGCGGTTGCTGCTGCTGTAGCATCGCTTAAAGAAAGTTTGCTCTGTGCAATAGCTGCACTTGCATTTATGTCTGCGTTAACAATAGCACCTGCGTTGATTTGTCCTTCTAGAAGACCAGTTGTACCATCTAGTGTTATGCTAAAATCACTGTTGGCAACGTCTGTATCAAACACTGCATCTATCCAATTAGTTGCTGACAGATCATATACTAAGAAAGAAGCGTCTGCTGGAGATGTAATATCAGTATCTTCAAGTTCAGCTAGTGTATCGTATGCTTCGTCGCCTGCATCTACATATGCTTTTGTAGCTGCATCACTTCCGCTAGTTGGTGTAGCAAGGTCGTTGATTTGTTGACCGCCCATACGCAGATCACCTGCCATTGGTACTGCACCTGATAGTGCTAAGAAACCGCCAGTTGACTGTGGAATAATTTCAGCGCCAGCTAGTACTGTACCGTTGCGGTCCATACCTAAGCGTCTGTCTATGTATCCTTCAATTGCTGTTTCAACTGGTACAGCGTCTGCTGTAGCATTTGTAAATGTACTATCTGCACTAAACTCGTTTACACGTACACCACGTTTGAATCCAATACCGTCAATGTTTGTTAGAACAAGTGCAGCGTTGAATGTAATTCTACCTGTACCCTGATCAACTGTAAAGAATCTACCTACACGGAAGAAACCGTCTTGGTCTGTACTTGCAAAGAAACAGCGTCCTCTGCTACGTTCTTGTACCTGTGCTTTACTTGCAAAGCCTTCACTGTCTAAACTTTCTTCATCAGTAACTGCTGCAATTTTTGGACCGCCAAAAATTCTATCAGGATAGTTACTAGTGTTGTATCCGCCTGTACCAATATCCAAGAAGTCATGTGATGTAGCTCTACATGTACTGATATTAACTGTGATATTACCAGTCTCAGCTGATTGTAAGCCTGCTTGTAGTGTAATATTATTACCTGCTGCACTACTTGCTCTAGCTGCTAGTCCTGCTCCAGCATATGTATCACTAATGTTGTACTTGTCTGTAAAGCTAATAATACCAAACTGTGTACCTGTGCCGCTGTCAGTTACTAATTGATAATCGGTAATAATATGTGTTTTACCTTGCCATGCAAATATCATATCAACGTCACTTGAGTTTAATCGAGCTTGATCGTTTGCACTTAAAACTGTACTTACTGCAATGTGAGTATCGCCTTGTGTATTACCTAGTGTTGTACCACCGCTTAAACTATAAGTGGCTGGAGCCTGTGCTGCAAATGTATTGTTTACAACTAGATCAACATAATCAAAGTTATCATCAATTGTAATTCTAGTTTGTGCTCCTACTACTGGTATACCGCCAGTAATAGTATTTTCAAATGCTAGTGTTCTGTAGGTTACAGTTTCTTGTTCGTTGAATATAAGTGCTGTACTTGGTCTAGTAACGGTACTACTATCAACGCCATTTACAAATACGTTTTGTTGACTTGTTAGTACAGCGTTTGTAGCATGTGCAACGTTAAACTGTAGACCAGTTGTTTCTGTAGCAACACCTCCGCCTGTTCCACTAGTAAATTCAAGTCTCCATACTTTACTACCAATTAGTCCTACGGAACCAATATCGTCTGTGAGTGTACCATCTACATAATCACTTGGAATAGTTATGCCTGAGTCACTTACGTTGATAACTTCGTATGGCTGGAATGTTTCTTCACTATCAGCATGATGGATTTCAAGTTGCGAAGCATTAAGTGGATAGTTTGTAGTATCGTAAATAAACGCACGTTGTACGCCTTTTACAGCACCAAAGTCTCTATTAGTAATACTTACTGGTGCGCCTAAACTTACATATGCTGTACCTGAACCACTTCCTGTTCCTGTCGCTGTAAATTCTAGACCAACTGTGTTACTTGCTGCACCAATAGTAGTCCAGTCTGTTGTTCCAATCGTTCCAATTACATATGCTGTTCCGTTGTTTGTAGCATTTGCATTTACTACACTATCAATTGCTACAGGATCTGTGTCGTTTACTGCATAGTCGTACCGTGTTGTAGCAGTAATATGTCTGTTTACACTTAGAATACTGTTTGTATCATTGTCGTCATTGAAGATAACTGTTGCTTTTGCAACATTTCCTGTTACAGTATCGTATTGCCTAATTACTGCGTTACGTGCTGGTGTAGCACTGTTGCCAGTAATTTCAATTTCTTGATCAACTGAGAATATTTTAACAGGCTGTGTTAAGTCTTGTGCAAGTGAAATAGATTTTGCAACTTCATCAGGATCACTACCTTCTGCAACCAGTCCGTAGTTACCATAACTGTTGTTACCTGTAAGCGAACGTATCTGGGCACCATTTAATGATAGGTAGCCTGTGTGCGCATAGTATGTAAACACACTAACAAGTTCTGAAAGTCCGTTGTTTGTAACAACTACGCCATAACCTAAATCGTTAACTTGTGTAAAGTCGTTTGCTAACATACTTTTGTTACCAGCACCTTGTAAAACAATATCAATTGGTCCACCTGCTGAGTCAATGTCGTCGTCTAAACCTGCGCCACCATTAGCTGCACTGTCTAGTACAAGTGTTGCAGTAGCTTTTCCACTGCCGTTATTTGCAACATAATCAACAATAGCGTTAACTTGATAACGTCTGCCAAACTCAAAGAAACTACAAGGAAGATTAGGTTTACGTTGTCCTAAAATACTTGTAGTTGGTGCTTCAATTTGAATACGGAAAGGATCGCTGTTGCCGCCTTGGATAACTGTAGCTGGCATGTTGTAGCAATAACCGTCAATAAATATACCGCCTGCAAAGGTTTTAGCATTAATACTTCTACTAAATGAAGATCCGGTTTGTACATATGGCGAACGTGTAAAGATAGCACCTTCTGGATCTAGCACCATCATAAAGCCACCTTGTCGCTGTGCTGTAATATTTCTAATAATAGTGTTATCGTTACACAGGAACATATCCATTTCGTTGTTGTCTTTGGCTGGATTGTAGCCCGCATCAAACGCAAAAGATACAAAACTTACTAGAGCGCTTGCATTTGTGTTTGCATTAGTTTCGGCTGTTAAGTTAGCATTTACAACTTGACCTGTATTACCGCCAGCACCAGCGTATGCTGTTTGAGCTAGTACACTTGTAATAATAGTAGCAATATTATTGATTGCTGCTGCTGTTTCAGTTTCTTGCCCCGGAACAACATTTGCAGCATATGATTTTTGATTAATACCACTTTGTATTCTGCCGCCTTTGCGTAAATCAGATTCAATACCGTCTACAATATATCCTGTATCTCTACGACATTTTGCTTCATCGTATACTAAACTAGGATACGTTGCAACAATATAACTAATTGTTCTATCAATAATAAACTGTCTGTTTAGACTAATCAAGTCTGCTGCTTCGTTAAATTTACCTGGATTAGTTGCACCAAAATTACTAATGCTTAATGCTGTTGATGGATCAGTTAGGTAATGTCTACCATAGTAACCGTCAGTATTACCTGTAAGATCGTTTACATATGCTTCACCGCCAGTTGCAGTAACATTGCCATCTATTGTAGCATCTCTGTAAAAGAATGTGTTAGCTGATGGACTTAGACTCATGCCTGCTGCAGGACGCACTAGGACTCGTCTAAATTCGTCTCCTTTGATACTTACGTTAGCAGGTAATCTAATTGGCAGTTGTTCTTCATATGTACCTGATTCAATACGTATACTAATTTGTTGCTTTTTAACAAAGGCGCCATATTCAACTTCTTCTTCTTCAATGAAATCAATTGGTAGTAGTAGTTTAACCTCGATAGTATCATATACCGGTGTACCAACTGTATCGACACCTCTACTATATTCTTGAACAACACCAACAGCACCACTTTTCTTACCTCTAATAATTTTACCAGGAAAAATATCAATGTTTGGTTCGTCTTCAGTTGGATCGCCTGCCTGTGTTAAAAATTTATTATTACCACTACTAATATATACTTTATAATTATTACTAGCTTCAACTAATGTTGGATCAGCACTGCTACTGTCAATAGTGTTTAAAACATCATCAAATCTAGCACTTGATGCTAGATACCATTGATCGGAAGCAAACCCACCACCAAGTGCAGTTGCAATAAATCCTAGTGCAGTAGTTTTAGCAAAACTAATTGCTGCGACCGTTTCGGTATACTGCCCGCCGCCTGCTTGAGATATTGCAACTTCGCCACTAGCATTACTAAAGTAGCGCAAGCCTGCAAATCTACTTAAATAATTGTGTTTTACACTTACTGTACTTGCAAGAATATCTTTTCCAATACTGTCTAGTATTAGTCCTAAATCTCTTCTACACACCGCTTCACTATAAACAAAGGTAGGATATGTTGTTGCAATAAATGCAATAGTTTGATCAATAATTGCTTGTTTATTAGTATTGATTGCTGTTACTGTTGTAGTAGCTGCAACTGCTGGCGCTGTATAACCGTTACTTGAATAGTTTGTAATTTTACCATTTTGCAATCCGCCGCCGTCTGTAAACGTAAGAGTTTGTACGTATGGTCCAATATCAATCTCTGCTGCTTCCTGTAATCTTTCAGCTCGTAAACATGCTCCGGCAATTGTTTTGTAAGCATACTTCTCGCTACGTCCAGCCAAACCCGGAGGTGTTTCTGTTTGTAAATCATCACCGTTGATGTTTACATAAATGTTTTCACTTCTACTGTACTGCTGTGCATCAACATAATATTTTGTTGCTGCCTGTAAATCATCTGCACCTTGTGGAGTTCCTGCTCCTGCAAATGGCTGTGGATGATCATGTAATGTCAACGCACCTGTCATGGTGTCGCCTTCACGTCTTGTTACACTTTTACGTGGTAGTATTGCATCGCCAGTCCAAAATCCTGAAAGTGCTCCAACACTATCATCCCAAGTAGCATCTTTTAATGTTTGAGTACCTGTACCGCCACTTACAATAATTTGATTGGTATTATCAAGTGCATCTTGTGCAGTTGGGTGTAGAGTTACTTGATTTGCAGTACTACGTCTAACATAATATGTTCCAGCACTTGTTAATCCTGTAGCATCAGTAGCAGTTGAATTATATAGCCAAGCACTTCCTGTTACAGCTTCTGTAAAGCCATGTGAAACAATATTAGCAGCACCAGCACTATAACTTGCAATAGTTTTTGTGTAATCACTAGCATCAGTTGGCTCATCTGCTACTCGAGGACCCATTCCCGGTTTATTTTTTTCAATGTATTTTCTATTAGACAATCCAATACTTGGAATAATGTTTTCGTCAGCAACATCTGGATCATGAACTGTATTCCAATTTGTTAGTAGAGTGCTTCTTTCAAGATCTGACATAATCTTAGGATTGGTAGTCTCACTGTAAGCAACAGCAGCACCCATTTTTAAAGGATTTGAAATAGTAGGCTTTGGATCTGTTTCAAGATTTACGTTGATAACTTTAATTTTTAATTGATTGCCTTCAACACTGAATGCAACAGTATTAGCTTCATCGTTTGGATCGGCGTTTCCGGCATCACTAACTAGTTCAAAAAAGTCAACACCTGTTCCTGCTTGATTTACAAGTAGAACTTTTCCCTCGTTACCTACAGTACTATTTGGAGTGTCGCTGAGTGTAGTAAACGAAATTTGCCCGCCTAGTCCAAAAATAGCATATAGTTCGTTGAAGTTTTCGTTTACCTTCTTGAAACTTTCACGGATACTATCTCCGGTACCGTCATTGCCCTCTACGCCAATATCAACTTGTTGTTTTGCCATTTATCTTATCCTTTAAAATTGTGGTACTAAATTATCCATGTCAAAGTTGACGCTTACGCCACACCCACATGAACTCTGTGCATTTGGATTATTAATTTCAAAGTTAGCACCAACTAAACTTCTTACATAATCTACTTCTGTTCCAATTAGAAACATTAAACTGTGCGCTCCTACTACAAACGCACAGCCGTTTTTTGTTTTGACAACTTCATCGTCTGCTGCTAAGTCCTCTGGAGTTGCTATTGTACCCCATTCGTACTCAAATCCAGCACATCCACCACCTTTGATATTAAGGGTAATGCCGTAACAATTGTTTTCTTCACTTAGAAGATCGATTTGTTTTTCAGCTGCTGGAGTTAAAGTTAGTATGCTCATAGTGTTCCTTTCTAATATTTATCGTTGTATTTTATAATCTTAATGTAAATATAGTTATGTTTATAAAAGAATATTTAATTGATACTTGGCATATGCGCCGTAGCAAACTTGGCAATCAACATACGTATAACCGCAAAAAAACTATGGTTGTACTAAGATGTGACTGCTGTGATAATGAATTTACTAGAGAACGTGGAAACATGGACCCTAAGAGACTCAGTAATAACTACTTTCATGTATGCGAGAATTGCGATGCAAAAGTTTTTGCACAGAAAAAAGGTGTTGATCGGCGCAAAGTTTGGCAACTAAAGGCAAGCAGCGACATTCCTATTAACAAACTTTAGTGTGTTAAAAAACTTATAGTCTGCATCGTAAAGTGTAGATAATTTAGATTCAATGACTTGTTGGTTTTTGTTAATAAATCCCTTTACTATTTTTTTGTATTTTTTTCTAAGTTTTTCTTGGTGTGTAACTGGTATTTTGTCAAAACAATTATAATCTTTGTTTATATCTTCAAGTACACTGTTACAAAACCAATAAGGTTTTAGATCTAAATTAGAATAGTCGTAAACTGTTGATTGCAGGCTAGTGTGGTAATCCCAGGGTACTGGTTCTTGATTTAACCAGTGTTGTAGATTTAATTGTACACCACGTTCAGACATTGGTAAGTCACGCATACTATCAGGATAAGCAAAATATTCAACTGTTCCGCTTATCCATCTATCGTAAGGGTCTCTAAAAATTACAATAGCTGTAGTGTCTTTGGGTAAATCTATAGTGTCAAAATGTACAAAATCTTTGGTAACGCCTTGCAAGATGCTTTCGCTACAGTTTTTTGCAATAGTCAATAAAGCTAAATTTTTAGCCTCATTGTAAAATATCAACCATTTCTCCAAATAGTCCATGCACCGTATGCAATTGCACCGTATGCAATTAATTTTGTTAGTGGCGAAAAGATAATAATAGCTGCTCCTGCTGCTATCATTAGTGCGCCATCAATTGTTGATCGCTCTGCTAAACGCTGTTCTATCCATTTTTTGATCATTTGTTAATTTCCTTAGTTTTTTGTCTTGTTCGTTAACTAGTGCTTCTAGTCTACGAAGTTTTTCTTCTAAGCCTTGTACATATGCTTTTGTTGGTACTTGTCTTTCTTGCCCGTCTTCTCCAAGAACACTATAATGGTCGGCGCCGTGTCCTTTTAAACCGCCTAGCACTCTGTTAGGATTTTTTTCAACGGCTGCTGTAGCTTGTTTTCTAGCATACATGCTTGTAATATAATTAGTTTTTCTCATATTGTATTTATTAACTCCTGTACTAAGTCTGTTTGGTCTTCAACTTGCTCATACTTACGTCTGTGCGTAAAATATACATCAATTGTTTTATTTAGATGTAATACTTTAAGTTTGGGATGTATTTTTTTAAGTGTTGATTGAAACTTTTCTGTATTATTAATATCAATATATTCGACACGCGGCGAATTGTCTAAAACATATTTGTGTATCCATTTTGAATTCATAGCACAGTGGCCTAGCCATTGTGTATTCCAATCTTTAAACATTACAGTACGATCTTCGATATGCGCTGTTTCTTTGCAACGTTGATAAAATCTTTTAACCTCTAATAAATGTTGTTCAAAATTTGCCGGAGGTTTTGGAAATTTATCATTTGCATACAATGTTACCTTCATATGATAACCGCTTAAATACCAATCGTGAAACGGACGAGTTAATAGGTATATTTTTTTATACTTTGCTAGATTAAGTCGGTCATGTACATAAAGGTTCTTAATTCTACACTCATGTTTTTTTTCATAATCACTGAGCCGACCTTTCCATGCTGATTCAATACTAGTACTGCCATTTTTACAAGGTGCAAGCATTGCTACCTTTGTTTTCATGTTTTTTAAAATAATCACAGTGTATACCCAAACTTTTTAGCATAGTCTTCCGAAATCTCATTTAATAGAGATTGTATATTGCTATTTATAACTGGGTATGGAATACGAGGACTAGTGGCATTTTTTATAGGAACTGTGCTAAAAATATTTAATGTTTTAAAAAAGTCATCTATGTTTTCGAGTTTAACTGGTATTGCATTTTTGTCACAATACATGTCAGGCATAACACTACAATGCTCACTCCAGAATAAATTAAACACTGTAATGTTTTGTGTGCGTTCAGCAAGCACATCAGTAAGATGCGCTTCGTAATCTCTATGATATTTAAAGTGACGAGGATTTCCGCCAAAGGATTGTAAAAATCTAAATCCACTCATTAACCAAGTATGTGGATGACGTACTACTACATAATGAGTGTAGTCGTCAAAGTTAATCTTGAGTTTGTCGCAAGCTGCTAGAGTCTTTTGTAATCCTGTATAAGGTAAGTTGTCAAGTGATTTTTTTGTATACACATCTCGCCAGCCTTTGAGTAAGTGTGCAAACGTATATGTTCCACACTTGCTTGGTACACTTATTATTATTTTAGCATCATTGTTTACAAACATTTATACTCATGCAGCAAGTTTACCAGTAAATGGATCAGTATTAATAAAGTGTCTTTGCAACAACTGACTACTAGCCAAGTTTTTGCACTTTGCTTCTACCATGATGTCGGCCCATTCCCAATGTGATAAAGCCCAATCGTTGACTGCATCATTCCACAAGTAATCACTGTGTGCTCTTAGTTTTGCTTTTTTGAAGCCTTGTTCTTCAAGCGCCGCAAAGTTTGGTCTTTGTGTTGTTGAGTAACTGGAAAGAAGATCTTCTCTACTAACACTATAATGCATAGCAGGACGCACACCACGCCAGCTATCAATAATGCGTTTAATTCTATCATCATCAGGTTCAATGTATTCTCCTCTAGTATTGCACCAGTGATGGTGTATATCGAGAACAAGTGCAACATCGTCAGCAAGTTCTAGGCTTGCTTCGAGACCCCATTTGTTTTCGTCGTTTTCAATAGTAATAGTGTTTCTTGCTTCTGGAGAGAGTCTTGGAAGGACTGCTTTGATACCGGCTGGACCTTGTCTACCGGAGATGTGGACGTTACACTTGAAGTCTTGCCAGTTCTGACCGTAGCCCATCCACCGTAATAAGTTGACATGATATTCAAATTCTTCTATGCTCCGTTCTACTATTTCTGGGTTATCACTGGCGAGTACTGTGAACTGACCTGGATGCATCGATAGTCGCACATCAAGGGCTCTTGCCGCTTCACCGACTTTTGCATATTCTCTTTCACAGAATGCAATAACATCAGGACGCTGCCAATAATAACTCCACTCATGCTGGGTATAACAAGGAAGCTGATTACTACCCAGTCGTACCATACGTAACTCTTTAGGAAGACTTCCAACATACTCGACTAACCTCTTTGCTGCCGCTGCGTTGTGTGCCATAATATCCCACAAACGTTCTTCAGCAACATCTCTTGTTTGTCTATTTAGCCATTGTACTGTTGTACACTTTTCTGTCAGTGGACGTTGTAGTTCTTCAAGCACTTTCTTTTTCTGCGTCTGGTCTGGATGCATGTATTTGCAAGCAAAACCAATACGTTTAGTTACTTGTTGACTTGCAAGATAGTCGCCGCATGTTGTAAATTTAAGATCGTTCATAATTACCATTTCCTGTACGAACCGTCAAGTTCGTGTGTGCCTGAGTTGGACCACGCCCATGCGATACAGTTGTACCATGCATAGTGTGGGTGTTGCCTGAGTTGTTTGTACCATTGTTTAAATAGTATAACACGTTTTCTAAACTTTGTCAACGCCAATTTTCCTTCACCCAAGGATCATTGCAATCGCTTGGATTTGGTCTTCCGTGAAATACCGCAATACTTTGTTCTTTCATTACTGTTGGATAACCAATTGTTTTAAAATTTCTAACACCGTTTTTTAATTCAAGATCTCTTCTATCTCGCATTTCCCACTTATAACTACGTACCCATTCGTCAGGCCAATATTCCCAAGGTCGGCAATTGCGATACATCCAATCTTGATCGCCTGGCATACGATGCACTATACTGTCTTTTTGTGCTATAAATTCTGCATACTGTGACTGTCGTGAACCAATACGCATACGAAAAACACTACTGTTGATTCTATCCCAACGAGCCCGCATACTGCGATTAAAATCTCTAATAACTACAAAATCTTTTGTAGGTTGGTAATCAAAAAATTTATCAAGATTATTACATATAACTACATCGAGATCTAAAAACAATAATGTGCCCCTAAAAGGCAATTCATTACTAAAGAACCAAGGCTTGTACCACCAGCCTTGCACACGTGGTATACTTGGCAAGGAGTGTGTAGTAATGTCTTTGTCAATACCAGCAGTGTCTTCAGTAAAACAATGAAATTTTATATTTTGCTGAGTGTGTCTTTTGCACATATTGCTAAGTTTGTTAACATACTCAGCACTATATTTGTTGCCCCATTTGAGACAAACAATATGCTTGTCATTACTTTGCGGCAACTCTGGTTTTGCAATTTCAACAACAGGCGCTTTTTCTAATCGTTTACGTGCCTTGCGTTGGTCTTTGGTTTCGCCTGGTATATAAGTTTTAGCCTTCATAGATTGCGCTGTTTGCTCCATGCTCTGCACACTCGCAACTTACAACCCAACAACGTCCTTGTGACATCTCATTTACAAGTTCTTGTGCTTTGTTAAATGCATGTTCAGCAAATTTTTCTACACCAACGCCGTCTAAGATGTTTAGCTCTGCTAGTCCAGCGTCTTCTAAAGCACGAAAGTTGTCTAACGCCCAATCTTTGCTGTCTAGTACAACTTTGTGATCAAAGTTATCTTCAAGCCATTTCTTTAGTGGTTTTAAGCCACCAAAGTCTACCACCCAGTTACGTTTGTCTAGTTCATTGCAACTAAATGTAAATTTAAATTGTAAACTATATCCATGCAAGAATCGACAATGTGAATGATCTGCGTGTGGTTGTCTAAAGCAGGCACTTAATCCAATGTTGTGTCCATATGTTTTTGTGCTATAATAAGCCATAATATTCTCCTTAATAAGAGCGGCAGAATTAGAAGGGTTGACGCTAAGTCCTTATTAGTATAATACTATACTTATTGATTGTTGTCAAGTGGTTCTACAATTAATAATATATTTCCGTATGTTTGAACTTTAGGAACTTGGAATATCCAATGATTGCACACAAACTCGCCTGTCATACTCACACGGTATTCTCCACCTAATATCATATCCTCCGGAACAGACATGCTCCATTGATTAGGAACCGGTTCACCGGGGCGTGTGTTGCGAGTGTATTGTTTTGTAAACTTATCCAGTTTATGCATTTGACCGTCATTGCTGTATGCTATTCCATATACTTGTGTACTAGCACATTCAAACGGTTTGTATCCAACCATATAAAATTCAATATCATCATTATTCGTAATAGGGTTGTTTGTTATTTCAATCTTTATATCTTGGAATACATTGGCGTTTTTAAAACTTATATAGGTTACACCAAATATAATACAGGTAGCTAAACTTAATCCGCTTATTATATTGAGTAGTATTGTTCTAGTTGGAGTCATCTACAAACTCCTCTCTAATCTCTTTAAGATCTTGTTTGACTTCTAGTAAGTCGTTGGTTGCTGATGTCATAGTCTTAATAATGTATTTTATAGTTATTATAGTCCAAAACCACCAGGTGACAGCAGTAAACGCAAATAACACCATTCCGATATTAAACAATGTGTCAAAACTTGTTATGCCATAGGTAAGTGATATTGCGGATGCAATTAAAAAAAACGTTGGGGCTATTTTTGCATATAAGTCCCAACGTGCTACTTGTTTTTCAATTTTAGTATTGTTATTCATTATAATATTTATAATTTGTTTTTTTGTAAAAACAAACACTTAATAATTTGCAGTATCCTCGGTTCCGTTTCCGGTGTCTTCCCAAAATGGTCCAAGGCGCACTTTGTAGTCCTGCGGTTCAATGACTTCTACGTTTGTTACACGATCATATCTAAAGCTGCGGAAGCCTTTTGATTCAATAGCCCACACTGCACAAACTTTGTCTGATATCTCACGTACTTTCTTTTGCGTAATTGCATCATCTTTCTTTGCAGGTGGAAGAAATGCAGAAAGAAGTGTGCAAGGCATTGTACGTTCGTCACCATTTAGTTTCTTAAAAGTAACTACTGCTACTTCCTTTTGGAGGAGTTCCATTAACTCCTCCCTTGTAGGAATGCCTTTTAGAGCTGCTACTGTATCAGCGGCTTTCGACGACTTTGTCTGCGAGTCCTGCATCCACTGCCTCCTGTGCTGATAGGAACGTATCAAATTTCATAGTTTCAAACAGTTCTTCATATGTTTTGCCTACAGTATTGTGGCGCACATAAAGCTCTGTAAGGCGGGTATTAAGCCTCTTACTTTCCTCGAAGTGTCTACGTGCATCTTCAAACTCAAGCTCTTGTACGTGTACGCTACCGCTTGTGCCACGTGTTCCTGAACTTACTCTATGAATCATTGTACGGCTTTCGGGTAGTACATAGCGTTTTCCAGCTTCGCCTGCTTGTGCTAAAAAACTACCCATGCTTGCTGCTTGGCCCATTACCATTGTATGCACAGGTGCTTTTACAAACTGCATTGTATCGTAAATAGCAAGTCCTGCTGTAACACTGCCACCAGGGCTGTTTACATACAACTTGATAGGTTTTTCAGAGTTTACACTTTCTAAGTATAGCATCTGTGCTACAATTAGATTAGCCATGTTGTCTTCTACAACACCTTGCATCATAATGATACGATCTTTCATTAGACGACTGTAGATATCGTAACTACGTTCGCCTTTGGATTCTGATTCAACTACGATTGGTACTAGTGGCATATTTTATCCTTTTTAATATACTTTTAAGATTACTGTGTCTGCATTAAGTCGACCGTTTAACTTAATATCTGTGGTTTTAATTTCTTCTAAGAATTTACGTAGCTTTACTTTGCTTGCTTTCTTAAACTCTTTTAGTGTGTCGGCTGGCTTACGAAGTGTTTTTTGTACACTGGCTTTTTCGTTATAGTGCAACAGAGTTGTGCCTTTTACACGTATAGTAGCATGGTCGTCTGCAACGTACTTTCCTAGTTTACGTGTTTTTACATTGTACACCCAAACTTCTTTAGAGTCAATTAACTCAAGCGGATTGACACTTACAATTTGAAGTTTATCATCACGTTCAAGATATTTAAGTTTTGCAACCATCTTCTCTTTGCTTGGAGGTGCTTTCTTGCGTGGCTTGCGTGTTGCTTTAGCAGCGTCTATAACAAGGTCACAAGCGCCGTGTAGCAGCTCTAGTGCTTCTAAGTATGTCTTGGCATCCTTTTTTGTAAGGTGACTGTAGCCTTCTCTAAGCTGTAGTAGCATGTCACTTTTTAAAGGATCTTTTTCTCTGTTGATTTCACCTGGAGTAGGAAGTTTTTGTATTAACTGTGCTTCTTTGTATTCTGGTTCGTAATATTTTTTAATTTTACGAGCATGGGCCTGTGTAATTTTCATTTTACCAAAATGCTTGGTAAAGTCAAAGCCTTTAGGATCAAACTTTTTCTTGTCAGTAATAAAGCCGTCAAGCCATTCTTCAATATCTTCACATGCGGCTTGTGCTTGTTCTGCAATACGCTCTTGAATACTAGGAACGTAAACATTCTTTTTTGTTTGTTCTACTGCTTTTTTCTCTTCTACCAGAGCAGCACCTTCCTCGGCCAATTCATGTATCCATTTGTCAAGGCCTTTAACATGTCCATCAGGTACAAGACTAGCATAGTCATTTTCTATAAGATATGCCGCACAAGCCCAATGACTTTTCCCACCAACTTTCCAATCCGGTAGCTTATTGATGGCGGAGATAATTTCTTTACCATATTGGTTTTTGATATATAATTTGACACGAGATAGCCACTCCTTAGATTCAACTTCGTAGTGTGTATAATAATGAGCTTTATGCCATGTAAGGTTTTTTGTAGGCATAAGCGGCAGCATGTTTGCTCCTCTACGCACTGCTCTTACTGTTTTCTTTTTAGGTTTTGCCGCTGCTTTGTTAGCTCGTGCCATTTGCCACTCCTTAGTTTTGTTTAACTATATAGCCAAGAATACAGATTGTCAACCGAAATCAAATAAATCTTGTGGATCTCCAAACGCTCCCATAGTATTTTCCAGTGAAGGTTTAGGCTTTGATGCCTTCTTTTTACGAACACTGCCTGATTTTGTATAAAACTTTTTACGTACTGCGTCTAAGCCACCTTCAACTCGACTCGGATATTCTCCTAAAAAACTACCTGCTGCTAGATCGTCTTTGTTAATATGATCTTTATGAAAGTGTTCTATTTCGTCCCAACGCTCCAACATAACCTTACTCATGTTATCAAAGAACGCATCTGAAAAGATGCTATCGTCTTGTTTGTAGTAAGCAAATGATGCCATAAGATACCATGGCACCATCATGTTTATATTATCATCAAAGATTTCTTGTGCGTGTGAATCTAACATTTTACACCGATAGACATTAGCATATTACGAGCTATTGTTACTCCAGCCCGTTCAACTTCGTCTTCATGAATTTCGTCAACTAGTAACTGATGTAGTGTCAATGCCATTTCAAGCTCTGCTTCATCTAGCTTTTGGAACCAAGACACTAGCTGTTCATTTGTGTCACACACCCACATTGCATCTAACATTTTGCACTGTTCTTCGGTGAGTCCTTCAATCCTCATACTGTAAATGGCTCTTTATAACCGTCTTCAACAAGACTTGTAAAATATTCTTGGGCACGGTCTAAGTCGTGATAGTCGTGTTGCTTTTCAAACTCAAACGCATCAAAGTGATCAAACACTGCCCGTTTGTCTTTAAATTTAACTAACACACTGTTAGCATTTTTTTGTAATACACATTCTTTAAGTTTCATCGTTACCTACCACATTTGCTATTTTAGGGTTGACATCTATAAGTGTAGTACTACCCTTACTGTCAAGTCTACTTATAACATATCTACGCAGATTGTCAACCTCTTTTCGCGAATTAATTCGCCAATTTTTGTTTTTTATTTCCTCAACATGCTGTGTGTCTATAAACTTACTAACTTGCTCGTCAATTGAATTGTTGGTTAAAAATTGTTTTATGTAGTCTTTTTGTGCATAGCTCAACAAACTAATATTGTAGTACATAGGAGCATGAAGAAAGTTAATATCGATAGCATTGTGCGGAATGCCTACCTTAGTACACCATTCGAGCATATTAGTACCGCTTAGACAATTTAACAAGCTCACAGTGTATGTTATACGTACATCAATGTCCTGCTGTAATGCGTGTACAATGTTATCTTCAACACGTTGCCACTTAGCAGGTGGACGCTGGTATTCGTAGTTAGCACCTACATCATCAATACTGTAGTGTAATTGTATACGTTTGAACTGTGCAAACTGTTCTAGCAGTTTATCTGTTAGTTTAAAAGTACCGTTGGTATGGTATTTGATCCAAATATCTTTTGCTTTGTCTTGTGCAATTAAATGCTCTAGCAATTGATTGTGTTCTTCGATTAAAAATGGTTCACCGCCACTCAAGTATAGTACTTCTGCATTATCGCTTATGTTTAGAATACTATTCCAATTATCCTGCTGTTGTACCCAATTTTTTCCGTAGCTAGGATTTATAACTTGTCCAAACAATTCTAATTCAGTAGCTTCCCATTTTTTTGTGAATTCGCTATTGCATATCTTGCATTTTAAATTACAATGGTTGCCTAGTTTTACATCAAGTAGCACAGGGTTAGGAGCATCAGTCGACTCCATAAGATGTAAATATTTGCCGTGTATTTCAAGTTCACGCTGTCTACGACTTAGTATGCCTTGGTCTTCTTGGCTAAAGCATTTGTTGCAGCCTGCTGGTCTTTCGCCGTTGATGTACTGTTGCCTTAGTGCTTTGTATTCTGCATTGTTCCAAACAGTTTCTAGTGTTGTATCGTCATTGTTTAAATCTAGCTTGCTACCTTCGTCGTCTGTAAATTCGTGTAAGTATTCGGCACACGGCCTTACGTAGCCTGTTGCACATACTTCAATTTGTGTCCACGGTACAATGCATTTAGGAGATGTCATACTTGTCTCGTAAGAAAGGTATAATAACTTTTTCAGTAAAAAGTTTGTGCTGGTAATTTCCAGGGTGCGGGTCTCCATAATGAGGAAAACGTTCGTTACAATTTTCAACACACCAACCGTGTTCACTGCTCACAGGTAAAAAATATTCAAAATCTATCATGTCTTTGAGATAGTCGTGCTGATAATTTGCACGATCGTCGGGTCTGTCTTTTAATACTTCATCTGTGTAAGTGGTCATAAAATATTTAATATTATAATTTTGTAAAAACCACTGTGTTCTCAATATGTTTTCATAAGCATATATACTATCGCTTGGATGATTTTGATATCTCTTGTACCAATTCTGTGAAAACAAACTATTAAATCCTACGCCAATTAACACCCACCAACTTTGTTGTTTGTCATGTACTTGAGGCCATAAATGAGGACTGGTATCGCTGTCAAACGGTTCGCATATTCCTAACCCTTCAGGTTCATCAATTAAAAATGCTCTACGTTCTTTACCACTCCACATTATACCAACTAACATGTCTTCTGGTTTGACACCTGACTTTAGACACTCGTTTACTTGCCAAATAACCTTTCGACTAATTAGGTCGTTACCTGAACTACCGACACCGGTTTGGTAATGAGTATCGTATTGTAGTCCATCTTGCAAATGCACTGGCCAACAATGAGTGTCAGCACTGAAGCTGCATCCTCCAGTAATTAATACTTTCATTCTTCTTCAATTCTTCCTTTGGTTCCACAATGTGGGCAATGCCAAGTTGTTCTGTCTGCACAATAATTGCTTTCCATTGTTGCAAACGTAAACCATCCTTTGCATTTTATACACGTTAGATGCCAAATAGTTTCCTTATGAGCTTTAAACATAAAAGTATTTATATTGGTCGGGGATGCAAGATTCGAACTTGCGATCTTCTGCTCCCAAAGCAGACGGATTAACCAGACTTTCCTAATCCCCGTTTGGTGCGCCCGGTAGGACTCGAACCTACGATCTACCCGTTATGAGCGGGGAGCTTTAACCAACTAAGCTACAGGCGCAATTTGGCATCGGTGCAGGGAGTCGAACCCCGGCTTACAGTTTTGGAGACTGTCGTGCTACCGTAACACTTCACCGACAAAAAAGCCCTGTAATATTTCTACTACAGGGCTTACTTAAAATAACTTTTTAAAAAGTCACATTCAAGACGTACCCCGGTTATTCGGTGGCCAATATAAAATTGATATTGTATTATTCTTGAGCATGTTAAAATCCTTCATAGTTATTTATATAATGTGATAGGTTGGACTTTGAGAATACCAACAACCTCCTAGTAGCTCTCGCTAAATTCGGAGGAGCCTAGCATCGGATAGTTACTTCCAAAAACATATCTTTGTATCTCTACAATCATATGTTGCCACTACAGCTACTAGCCAAGTTGTGTCACTACGCAACACCGTTCCTTGCACTATCTAACTTAGACCGTCGCCTAACTTATGTATTTAATATAACAAACTTTACTACCATTGTCAACCACTTTTTTGCATTTTATTTAAAATTCTTTTCAGTTGTATGGTAGTCCCTAGGGGAATCGAACCCCTCTTTCAAGGTTGAAAACCTTGCGTCCTAACCGATAGACGAAGGGACCATTTGGTGCGGATGGAGAGACTCGAACTCTCACGCCGTAAAGCACAGGTACCTAAAACCTGCGTGTCTACCATTCCACCACATCCGCTATGGTGCCTGTTGAGAGACTTGAACTCCCGACCTACTGATTACAAATCAGTTGCTCTACCAGCTGAGCTAAACAGGCTTTATCTTTTTACTCTACAAATTGGACAAAAGTCGTTGTGATCCAATTCAAATTTACATTCAGGACATTTATTCATATTAATACTTATCCTGTATCTTGGCGGGCAGCCAGGGATTCGAACCCTGGGAACGCTATTAACGTTCGTCCGCTTAGTAGGCGGGTGCTTTAAACCACTCAGCCAACTGCCCGTATTCTAGTCTGTTGGAAAATCTATTACAGTATCATCCTTAACAATAGTTAGTTTAGGTTTATTATTATTTGCTGCTTCGTCTTCTTCTAGCAACTCTTCTAAAATATTTGCAACTTCTTCATCTTCAAAGTGCAAATATTTTTCTATAATATCTAAACGGCTATCAATCTTGTATAGCAGTTCCAACATTTCATCAGTTTTAAAACTCATTTTGCTGAAATGCTCACGCTAATAGGAATACGATCGCCTACATTGTAACTATTATATGTATAGCTTTTACCAACTACGCCATTCCACTCGTAACGAATACGATAGTTTTTAATCTGGCGTTCTGTTGTATAACGGTTTTCTTGATAACACTGCTTTTCACGCTTGTAACCAACAATGCCACGTTTTCCTTGATTATTATCAGCAGCAATAATACCGCCTAGCACTGCACCTGCGGCAGCACCATTGTCTTTACCAGTAACACCTTTACCTAATAGTCCACCAATAATCATACCACCTAGCACATCAGCGCCACTTGCGCCTCCGCCGGTGTTGCCATAGATAGGAACTTCAACATCGTTACAAATTGTAACAGGTTGATTGGTTGTTACCTCTTGATAGTTAGCTGTGACGTTAGTAATAGTAGCATAGTTCTCGGCAGACGCTTGTGTGGCAAATGTTGCCATTGCGGCTGTAGCAAGTAAATATTTCATAATAACCTCTGTTTTGTTTATACAAACAACATAGCACATGTACGTGTTGTTGTCAACCTAAAAATGCATTTCATCTTGTTTTATTTTTGGAGTACCAGTAAGCTGTATAGCATATCTATTCTGCATACTAAAATTATATACAGCATGTGGATCTCCGTTGTCCCAACTGATCCAGTCTCCTGCTTTCCATTCTCCAAGTGTAACATCACATGCTTGCGATACTTGTCCAGGTACACTATCTTCTAGCATAATAACATGTCTAGTAATACTTTGATCTGTTAAACCATGGAAGGTTTTATATTTGCCGTACAGGTCTCCATGCACAGGCAAATATTGTCCAGGTGTAAACAAATTTATTGCTACACTTACATTTTCTAAATCAAACTGCGGTACAATATAATCAAACACAACATCAGGAAAAGGATTTGGCTGGAAGTAGTTCCACAGTGTCATGTACATTTTACTGTGACCAGTACTAGCAAATTTGTTTAGTAACGCATCGTCTTTGTGCGTATCAAATTTGTAGTCTAATGCCTTGAACTCTTCGATGTCCCATGAAGGGCTTATGTGTCCGCTGTTAAACATTTTGATGCAACTTTATATTCAATACAAAATTTTCAACCAATAGTTTTACAATAGTGCTCATCATAATAGGCTCTTTATAATTTTCTTCAACGCTGCCAAACTGCTCAATTACGCTACTAGCCATTAGCTCGTATGCTGTTTGCTCGTCAATATTCATAGCTTGCCAGTCAATTGGATCTGTAATTTCAACTTCTCTTGCAAGGTCAGCCAATTGCTTTACTGCTTCAGTCATTGTTACTTGTTCTGTCATATTATTACTTACCTATTGGTTCTTGGTTTACAAATTTTTCTGGCATTGCTGCCGCAAAACAATTTTGATCTATACGATGTTCAAACACAAATGTATGTTCATAAACATCAGTGTATTCTACTATATCCCACTGGTGTTTCATTAACTGCACTTTACACCAGTCCTTGCCTTGGCTATGGAGATCACTGTGTAACCGCACTCTATAGTGATGATGCTTTTGCCATCGTTTTTTGTATTCAAAAATTTCTATAGGTGTCAATGTATAGTTCCGTAGCTGGTTTCATCATTAGCATCAATGCCCCAAAAACGCTGAATAACGTCAGTAATTGGAATTGGAACATCATCATCTTCAGACCCCGAAGGGATCCATAAGCCTTTTAACGTGCCATCTTTGCCCATAATAATAGCGTAATCGTCTTCTTCTAAAGTGTCTTCAAGTCCTAAAAAATCGTGTTCATTGTCCATGCTCATTCCATTTCATTATCTCTGTTTCGCCATCAGTTCTTTTGCGATAACGTAGAAATCCGTTGTCCATTAATGACTGGATAGTAGCGTCAATAATAACTTCTTGCTTATCTCTACCTAGTATATATCCAGCAAACGAACCAATAAGATACGTTCCAACAATCCAATATATCATAATGTATTTACTTTCTTATCTTTACATAGTTTAGACGAGTCATAGGCAAATTAGTATTACGTTCAAGATCGTAGCCCTTTACTTTAGCTGCAATATCAAATGTTTCGCCTACTTTGTATATATCATTCTTAGCAAAGCAAACAAGATTTTTATTAATTGCACCAAAATGCAAATAAGCTGTTCCACCGTTGAAACTATCTGCAAGTGTAATAATCTTAAGAATTTCCACTTGTCCTGTAACACGTTCGCCTACTGTACTAATATTCGCACTATCGGCAAATTCAGTTTTGTAACGTAACTTCAACTCTTTTTCAGCTAGTTCGCGATCAATAAATGCAGGCAAATAAGCAATAAGTCCTACACGACTGATGTTTGTTTCTTCGGAACTATATGCTGAAAACAGATCTGATTCAAACTGCGGCAAGTCGCCTAGTGCCAGCATACTATATCGACGCATATGCTTTTCACCTTGTTTGGCAGCTTCACGATCTTCGTCAGTAATTGTAATTGGCACAAAGTCCTCAGGTTTCCAATCTGACTTTGCTGTAAATGTAATAAGTTCTTTATTACTCCATGTAGTTGGCGTTTCTTCACTGTAACGGCGTGTAGTCTTTTCGTATCCGTTGTTTATACGATAAGCTGCATATGCTAATGCAATGATATCTTGGGTAGGATGCATGTTAGTGTTCTGTACTTCCATGGTGCGCCTCATTTTGTTTGTGCTTATACACTAATATAGCATATAGGCACACTGTTGTCAAGCTGATTCATACACAACTTTGTTCTCTTTAGTTTCAAACAAATAATTCCAAACACTAGGCACCATTGTTTGCTTATTACGATCGTTTGGATCTTGGGTATTTCCTACAGGAATTATGCCAAACTTTGCCTTACAATCTCGAAACAATTTCTTTTCACATTCAATTGTAGCACTGTTAAAAGAATCTACTACGATATTACTAGTATCCCACAATTCTAAAATAACATTATCTTTGTGTACTTGTATATCAGTAAACTTATCTTCAAAAAGTTTGACAACCATTTGCATATCAGAACCAAAGTCGCCTGTTAGGGCATTGTGACCAAAGCCATATAAGTTGCCACATTTGCGATACACCCTGTCGCCTATATGCGCTCCTTCGCTCATTCCAATATTCATAATGTATTTTACATTCTTATCCTTCACATGGAATGCATAGCAATATTTGCCTAGGTTATTTGCTTTCATTATACGTAGTACCTCCGCAGGCGTCGATACTTCATCTAAGAATAACCTATAGTGCGGTTTGTTAAGACTTATCATTTGTTTCTCCAATTAATCCATCGTAGGTGTTTTCTATTTCCCACTCAAGCCACTGTATGACTTGTTCAGTAGATACAGTCTCCCGTATCCACTCATATTTTCCTGTAGTTGTTTGGAACAAGTGATCCCAAAACTCGCCTTTGATACGATCTTCCAAGTCTTCGATATGGTTGCTAGGACCTGCATAAAGTTTTAACCAGTTAACTTCAAAGCCGTTGTGTCCTTCGTACTTGCGTTTACGAGTGTCGGGGTTGCTTGTGATGCCATAGCATGTACGGCCTAAGTGATTAGTCCATATGTACAGGTAACGCATCTTAAATACCGTTGTATTTGTTGATGTGCTGGTCTGGCAAGATTGGAAAGTCCAAGTTGTTTGCATCACAGTAAGCATAGAAGTCTAAGATCAAAATGCTCAACAAACAGTTGTCGCTCCAGCCGCCTGGCAAGTCATGCGAACGATTAAACTTCTCTAAACGATTCTTTGCTTGCTTATGAAACTTGCTTGGCGATGCGTATGTAGTCTTGAAGAACTGCATCAGTGCATCCTGCCACTCACGTGTAACAGTTGTTTTGTTTTTACGTGCAAGTTTAGCATAGCGTCCTAGAGCTAGGATAAAGCCGCCGTCAACACCTTTTTCATTTGCAAAGTATTGATTGTGCAAGTTCAATGCAAAGTCTAAGTCGTTAATTGCAACATCAAAGTTATCGCTTTCCATTTCAGCAATTTTATTAAGTCCTGAAATGTATGTTACCATGCCAGGCTTGGCGCCTTGGCCACGTGCTTCAACTGCTGGGCGTGTATACATGTTTGCGCCTTCTACTACGCTCTGAATACGCTCGGCATGTAAATCTTCTGTAAGTGTACTACCATAGTTACGTACACCACTTACACGACTCTTGTGCATGTAATAAGGCTCAACTGCTTTACGTCCTTTGTAGTTGATCAAACGGAACAAGAAGTTGCCAAATGCTTCGCCTTTAGTATTGTTGCCTGGTACTACTGCAAGTGCATCTACAACTTTACATGCAACTGTAAAGTCTTTTTCAATCATACCAGCTTTCCACAACAAGTACAATGCGACTGCTGTATGCTGACCCTCTGGAATACTATACCGTCCATTGGGCAATTTAATACTGTTTACAACCTGTACTGCTCGCGGATCAAACGATTCAATAATATGTGCTACGTGATCCCAATCAACATCACGTTGATTGTCTACGTTAATATCCAACAGTTCAAATGCTACAAACTCAACACCACCAAAGTCTTTGGTTGTATAGGTACCATTACAACGAGCTCGCAAGCTGTTGATTGCATCTGTAATAAGTTTTTGTGTCGGGGGTGTTTTAGTTGGGCTAGTACGTGTTTCAAGATCTTCGTATAAATCTTTATCCTGATTACGTTCCATCAAGTTTTGAATTTTAGCAACACTAAAAGGGTTACGCTTAGGCAGGTTTGCCCGTGTTTCAAGTTTAACTGTCATTTTGTCTCTCCATTTTGATTCAGTTAAGAATTGCGTAGGGCTGTTATGCTTCCTACTATTAAGTTATAGCATAGTTAAATGCTGTTGTCAACCAGATATTTATCTTTGTGTCCATGCTAAGTGAGATAATTCATTTTTTTCTGCCCAGCGAATAAACAAACCAGGCTCACGTCCAGTTGCTTCAATCTCACTAGGCTTATCCCAGTAGTCCATACCTTCTTCATTGGTCTGTGTTAGTGTACCTTCTTCGTACTGCTTCACATGAACTAGTTCGTGTGCAAGTGTACACAACAATTCTCTTAGTTTTAGACTGCGTTTAAGATCAATTTCGTACTCACCTGCTTCAAGTTCAGTACAATACCCAAAGTTAGGATCGTTTGACATATTCCTAAAGTTAATTTCAACAGTAGGATTTATGCCAAACTTCTCACAAACAAAATGGGCCATACTGAAAGCATAGTATTGCTGTCTTGCGCTGCCGCCGTTTACAGTAATCATTGTGCCATCTCTATTAGTTTTAGTTTTAGCATTATAGCATTAACTGCATCAGGTGTCAATCCTGGAATAACATCGTCGTCATCGTGTATTCCTGGCAACTGTACAAACATATCTTGATCAAATACTGCTGCTTCGTACAAGGTCTTGCCTGGTAGTAAAACAACACTCAGCTGGTAGTTGCCAAACTGTTGTTTCGCTTGGAAATGTCCAGTTCTTACTTCATCAAAAGTTAATGTGTTAAACAGTTTCATCTTACCCTCCTTGTTTGTTACATACGTTATAGCACAAAGATAGAAGGTTGTCAACCTATAATCGTCGGGTAATACGCCCTTTTTCAAGATCATAAGGAGTCATTTCAACTCTTACATTATCTCCTGCTACCATTCTAATTCGAAATTGTCGCATTTTGCCGCTTGTGTAGC